>OBUT01000238.1_pt1 | contig 18794 bp, 25 predicted proteins | sample 1475941 | NCBI WGS metagenome assembly OBUT01 (sample SAMEA2579956, study PRJEB22360) | human gut metagenome | biome: human gut; feature: human-associated habitat; material: faeces | place: Denmark | collected 2008/2010
TGTACCGTGAAAGCGACATCGTACCGGGAGAGCAGACCGCCACCAGCATACTGAAACAGCGCACAAAAAATCTTACGCCGCTGCTTCACGCCCACCAGCAACAGAACCCACCACAGGAAAAGACGGTGGTCAGCATTGCCGTTGATCCTGAGTCTCCGGAATCTTTCATGAAACGACCTAAACGTCGCCGCTGGGTTAACGAGAAATACACACGCTGGGTGAAGACACAGCCGTGTGCGTGTTGTGGTAAGCCAGCCGACGATCCCCATCACCTGATTGGTCATGGTCAGGGCGGAATGGGGACAAAATCTCACGATATTTTCACGCTACCGCTGTGTCGGGAGCATCACAACGAGCTTCATGCGGATCCGCTGGCGTTCGAAGAAAAGCATGGTTCTCAGGTTGATTTAATTTTTCGTTTTCTTGATCACGCCTTTGCAACTGGCGTGCTTGGGTAAAAGAGGTGACTGATGCTCATAGATTTGGTTTTACCTTACCCGCCGACGGTGAACACTTACTGGCGACGCCGTGGCAGCACATATTTTATCTCGGAGGAGGGAAAGCGTTATCGCCGGGCTGTGGCGCTTATTGTTCGCCAGCAGCAGCTGAAATTAAGCCTGTCCGGAAGGCTGGCGATAAAGGTGATTGCAGAGCCACCGGATAAGCGTCGTCGCGACCTGGACAATATCCTGAAAGCACCGCTGGATGCGCTGACGCATGCGGGAGTGTTAATGGACGATGAGCAGTTTGATGAAATCAATATCGTTCGTGGTCAGCCAGTATCTGGTGGACGTCTGGGGGTGAAGATTTACCCCATAATGCATTAAGAGCAGGTCAAAAAATGAAACTGGAAGATTTACCGAAATACTACTCCCCAAAATCCCCCGGCCTGACTGATGCATCGGCCTCAACGTCGAAAGATGCGCTGAGTATCACTGATGTGATGGCCGCGCAGGGCATGACACAGAATCGGGCTGAGATGGGTTTTTCTGCGTTCCTGGGGAAAATGGGCATCAGTATGAATGACAGGGCGCGGGCAACAGAATTACTGGCAGATTATGCACTCAGTCGGTGCGATCGTGTGGCGGCGTTGAGAAAACTTCCGGCAGAAATAAAACCGGTAGTGATGCGCATTATGGCTTCGTACGCTTTTGAGGATTATGCCCGCAGCGCAGCGAGTAAAAAGCAGTGCCCTTGTTGCTATGGGGAAAAATTTATTGAAAGCATAGTTTTTACAAACAAGGTCCAGTATCCGGATGGTAAGCCGCCGGTATGGGCAAAGTGTACGAAAGGTGTGTATCCGTCTTACTGGGAAGAATGGAAAAAAGTCAGGGAGGTGGTAAAAGTTGCCTGTCCGGAGTGTGGCGGAAAGGGTGAGGTTTCCACCGCCTGTAAGGATTGCCGTGGGCGTGGTGTCGCCATTCATCGTGAAGAGTCGGTAAAACGTGGTATGCCTGTTATCAGAGACTGCCAGCGTTGTGGTGGTCGTGGCTATGAAAGACTACCATCAACGGAGGTATTTAATGCTATATGCGAGGTGACAAACCAGATAACACGCGCGTCATGGGAAAAAACAGTTAAGAAATTCTATGATGCGCTGGTGACCCGGTTTGATATTGAAGAAGCATGGGCTGAGCGGCAGTTAAAAAAGGTAACTAGGTAACAAGGTTGATTTTTCCGGAATCTGTGGTAAATTCGTCATAACGATGGGCTTTTTATGCCTGACGTTAGAAGAGTTTCTACAACCCGCCGCCGAGCGGGTTTTTTATTGCGGAATTAATTACGGACCGTTATTATTCTGCTCCCGGCCCTTTAGCTCAGTGGTGAGAGCGAGCGACTCATAATCGCCAGGTCGCTGGTTCAAATCCAGCAAGGGCCACCATCACATACCGCCATTAGCTCATCAGGATAGAGCGCCAGCCTTCGAAGCTGGTTGCGCGGGGTTCGAGTCCTCGATGGCGGTCCATTATCTGTACCCTGCGTTGTTAGCTCAGCCGGACAGAGCAATTGCCTTCTAAGCAATCGGTCACTGGTTCGAATCCAGTACAGCGCGCCATATTCATTCTTCCAGATTCCTTCCGGCAGAGCCTTATACTGAAATATACCTGGCTCAGGATATTGTTGAAAATATTATATGTTTGTCAAAAATAAAAGTTCTGTTAAGTATTGATTGAGTGTTTGTTATACGGTCTAATGGTTTTTTCAGCATTAAATATTTATCATTCATATGGTGTGGGTAGAGTGAATATTGATGAGGCGTCGGGGTGTTTCATCCTTAGGCAGCGTATTGATATAGTCAATGCAGCACGAGCAAAGGCCTTCAGCCGTTTGACAGTTTTGTTTTGTACTCCTGATCGTCTTTCGGGAAGAGACGTTATTATTCTGAATAGTGATGCTATACAAAGGGTTAGCGATGAGTTCATGGTTGCTAATTCAGAATTATTTGCTCTTGTTCAGGAGTACAACAGAATAGCCAGGACCTGTGGTATGGATGAACTTCGGATTACTCATCTGGGGTAGATACATATCTGGATTATCACCTGTTACGGTAAAAAGTGATTGCTTACTGTTTTTGTGAATGGCATTGCAGCAGCCGGATAATGTCAGTGCTGGCTGACGGTGTGCTGGTGGCGGGTGTGGTGGTTGTTGCTTTCCCGTTGCTGAAAAAGAAAACGCCAGACTGTTAGCCGGGTATCAGTTAGCGGGAGAAATTTTTAAATACTTCACAATTCAGGCGGTTGACTGTTGTCTGGTTTGCGGGGAGTTTGTTAAAAGAAACTGGCATGGTGAATCCCCCTGTGCGGAGGGGCAATCAGCGAGTAGGTATATGGGATAATCGCGGATTCAGGTGCTGGTACTGAATTCACCGGGAGGCACCCGGCACCATGCAATGGCACATAGCGCCACTCTCCAGCCCCTCTCCGGAGGGGCTGTTTATATTGATTTTGTCAGATGTGAGTAAACTCCTTATGGACTTTGTTGTTTTAGTCCATAAGGACATATTTGCAGAGTGCAACGGTTATTAAAGCATTCATTCAATACGTTATCTGTATTTGTAGGGCATTCCTGGCTGTTTTTGATTAAATTCCAGAATGTTTTATTGAATGGTACTACGTTGTAAATGGTTACAGGTAGCACTTTGTTATTGAGCATGATGCCTGTGTGAGTCAGTGTAAATATACTTTCAGGAGGTAAGAAAGCATCCGATTGATACCAGATTATTAATTTTATTTTACTCCATATGACTGAAAAAGATATTCCGCATGATGGCTGGATAACTGTATCAATCACAATCCACTTCATTTAGTTTCCTTGTTTATGCCTTGCTGGTGATGTTCTGAAAAGTATAAATGATATTTTTGAATGTAAACCATAGAGCAGAATTATTTTTCTGATGTTGTTTATTGTTTATTTAAATGCAGGGTGGTTTATATCTCGTCTTGTAGTTTATCCATGCATATCTGCTTGATAATCAGGTTTTTATTTAAGGTATGGTTTTGTGTTTTTTCTGTATTACATGTCAGGTATTTTAAAGAGTTATTTTTCAGATGGTGGAAAGAACCATGGCATTTAAACACTATGATGTTGTCAGGGCGGCGCCGCCGTCAGATCTTGCGGAAAAGCTGACACATAAACTGAAAGAGGGCTGGCAGCCGTTTGGTAGTCCGGTGGCCATAACCCCTTATACCCTGATGCAGGCGATTGCAGCAGAAGGTGATGTGGTGGTCAGTGGTGCAACTGAGCCGGAGTGATACTACGTCATCGTACTGGCCCGGCATTCCAGGCCATAAAGGACAGTCTGGCAGTGGGACTAAATGCACTGACGCTGACGGATATTACCAAAAATGCAACGTATGGCGTTGAGATAGAAAGTCTGGTGCTGGAGATAAATGCACCGGCATCATCATAAAAAGTGAGCCAGTCAAATGGAAGGTATCGTTAAACTCACCGGTAGTGTCAGTGGATCGTCTGAGACGCTTGCATGAGTTATCAGAGCCATCAGTAGTTAACTGGTGGCTTTTTTATTGTTGTCAGCTTCCGGATAACGGGAGACGGGGTATGGACCAGATGGAAAAAATCACAACAGGTGTGTCATACACCACGTCAGCGGTGGGAACGGGCTACTGGTTCCTGCAGTTGCTGGACAGGGTTTCCCCGTCTCAGTGGGCGGCAATAGGCGTGCTGGGGAGTCTGCTGTTTGGGCTGCTGACATATCTGACTAACCTGTATTTCAAAATCAGAGAGGACCGTCGTAAGGCGGCACGGGGAGAGTAATTCAATGACTCAAAACTATGAACTGATTGTGAAAGGGATCCGCAATTTTGAGAATAAAGTTACGGTAACTTTAGCGTTACGGGACAAAAAACGCTTTGACGGTGAAATTTTTGACCTGGACATCTCGCTGGACCGTGTTGAAGGTGCCGCGCTGGAGTTTTATGAGGCAGCAGCCAGAAGGAGCATCAGACAGGTCTTCCTGGATGTTGCTGCCGGGTTATGTGAAGGGGACGAGCTGTTGCCAGAAACGCGCCCCTGTTCAGAGGCGCGGTATACCATAAAAATTAACAGTTCTGATAACTCGATTACAGGTTGTTAGCTTTTTGCAGTTGGCTTTCCAGTATCTTTCATTGGTAGCATCCTGATAAATATCCATGAGCGCAAAAATCAAATACGGCCTGTCAGCTGCTGTTCTGGCGCTGATTGCTGCAGGCGCGTCTGCTCCTCAAATACTTGACCAGTTTCTGGATGAAAAAGAGGGTAACCACACTACGGCATACCGCGATGGTTCCGGTATATGGACCATCTGTCGTGGTGCCACAATGGTGGATGGTAAGCCCGTCATACCGGGAATGAAGCTGTCGAAGGAAAAATGCGACCAGGTTAACGCTATTGAACGTGATAAGGCGCTGGCATGGGTGGAGCGCAATATTAAAGTACCACTGACCGAACCACAGAAAGCGGGTATAGCGTCATTCTGTCCCTATAACATTGGCCCCGGTAAGTGTTTCCCGTCGACGTTTTATAAGCGGCTGAATGCCGGTGATCGTAAGGGCGCATGCGAGGCGATTCGCTGGTGGATAAAAGATGGTGGGCGCGATTGCCGCATACGTTCAAATAACTGCTATGGACAGGTTATTCGTCGTGACCAGGAAAGCGCATTAGCCTGTTGGGGGATAGATCAGTGAGCAGAGTCGCAGCGATTATTTATACTCTGGTTATCTGCACCATCGTCTGCCTGTCATGGGCTGTTAATCATTACCGCGATAACGCCATTACCTACAAAGCCCAGCGCGACAAAAATGTCAGAGAACTGAAGCTGGCGAACGCGGCAATTACTGACATGCAGATGCGTCAGCGTGATGTTGCTGCGCTCGATGCAAAATACACGAAGGAGTTAGCTGATGCGAAAGCTGAAAATGATGCTCTTCTGCGGAAGCTTGATAATGGTGGCAGGGTGCTCGTCAAAGGAAAATGCCCTGTGCCATCCTCAGCCGAAACCTCCAGCGCCTCCGGCATGGGCAATGATGCCACCGTCGAACTCTCTCCAGTTGCTGGACGAAACGTTCTCGATATCCGGGACGGAATTATCCGCGACCAAACAGCACTGAGAACGCTTCAGGAATACATTAGGACGCAATGCCTTCGATGATAGCGATAATTTTACTCATCATCCTTCACATCTGGCTCTGTAGACAGGGTGGTGATCACTTCTGGAGTAAATCCAGATTAAACATCTCATTGCTGATGCTTGATATTGAGCATCTGGCGCGCAGTAAGGGGCTGCGTTGAGATAAGAGCCAGTTCATTACAAATACCAGGATTTAGCCTCGCATTCGCGGGGCTTTTTATATCTGAATTTCACAGCGCATCTCACGCGCATATTAACGAGAGCCTTTCAGTAAGCGAGCCTGAGAAATGCCGTTATAGGTGGCGACCTCTCTCGGGCGGCTTTTCTGTGAGACAGGCTCACTTTCTAAAAGGTAAAGACGCTATGAATAATCATTCAGTTATTCCAGCCTTCGACTTCCGAGAAATGGTGCAAGCCAAAAACGGAGAGGTCGTTACCACATCCAGAAAAATTGCCAAGTACTTCGGCAAGCGACACGGTGATGTTCTCAGGAAAATCGAGCAGGTTAAGGCTGATTGCTCGCGTGAGTTTAGCCAACGCAATTTTGCGTCGGCTGATTATATCGATGAGCAGGGCAAGGTTCGACCGATGTACAGCCTGACGAAAGATGGCTGGATCATGGTTGTGATGGGGTTCACCGGGAAAGCTGCTGCGGCAATCAAGGAGAGCTATATCGCAGCATTCAACTGGATGGCAGAGCAACTGAGCCGCCGCATGGCAATTGGCGAAGAAATGCAGCACCGCTACGCCATCAAAGAAACACGCTCAAAGCTGAAAGGTACGATCGGCGGTCGGTTAATGAACGAACGGAAGAAAGAGAAGCGTGTCCTGGCTGTCGAGCATGAATACATCTTGCAGGTGACACAGCCTGAACTGCTGATTAATTGAAGATGTCATTACAAAGCCTATCTACGGGGGGGCTTGATAATGGCTTATACCCTGCACGGGATAACTTAACTGATATCCCTTTTAACGGATAAAGGTATTCAAGCCTGACACATCATGCGCTGTATCGTCGCCGTATTCCCGCATTAACCATGACCGTAGCCCGACGGGGAATTCCTTCTGCGTGAGTGTGCGGGAATAATCAAAAACGATGCACACCGGGTTATTAACGCGTCAACTGAACGCGGGGTTGCTCTTCATGTCAGCCAGTCCGGTGCAGGGGTAGAAGAAACCGGACGTTATGGTTTAGTGTGGAAACATTTGTGATGTGCTCTGTATGTTTTCAGTAAAGAGTAATGAATTATCAAAGGTATAGTAATATCTTTTTTGTTCGTGGATATTTGTAACCCACCGAAAAACTCCTGCTTTAGCAAGGTTTCTTCTGTATTCCTGAAATGTGATCTCTCTGGATTTCAGCTTATTAGAGGTCGTTTCTATAAGATGCCTATCCTTTGAAAATTTGACAGACACAATGTTTTTTAGGCCCTTTAATAACACTGTATTATCATTTTTTAATACAATATGAACATTCTCTGTGGCTAAATAGTAAATGTAATGTGAGACATTGTGACGTTTTAGCTCAGAATAAAACCATTGATAGTTTAAATCGTTTCGAACTTTATCAAATATTTGTTTAAAAATGACTACCTGATCCATAGATAAACCTTCCATGTGATATGAGGGGGCGTAGTCTGCACGATTATCTAAATTGCTTCAATCTGGTCTGACCTGTTTTCTGAGCAATTCAGTAATGTCACTCTTTTCTTTGTTTGCTTCAGAAGAAACTCTTTTTTCTGAGCACAGTCTCCGGCGGCAGGCTTCAATGACCCAGGCTGAGAAATTCCCGGACCCTTTTTGCTCAAGAGCGATGTTAATTTGTTCAATCATTTGGTTAGGAAAGCGGATGTTGCGGGTTGTTGTTCTGCGGGTTCTGTTCTTCGTTGACATGAGGTTGCCCCGTATTCAGTGTCGCTGATTTGTATTGTCTGAAGTTGTTTTTACGTTAAGTTGATGCAGATCAATTAATACGATACCTGCGTCATAATTGATTATTTGACGTGGTTTGATGGCCTCCACGCACGTTGTGATATGTAGATGATAATCATTATCACTTTACGGGTCCTTTCCGGTGATCCGACAGGTTACGGGGCGGCGACCTCGCGGGTTTTCGCTATTTATGAAAATTTTCCGGTTTAAGGTGTTTCCGTTCTTCTTCGTCGTAACTTAATGTTTTTATTTAAAATACCCCCTGAAAAGAAAGGAAACGACAGGTGCTGAAAGCGAGCTTTTTGGCCTCTGTCGTTTCCTTTCTCTGTTTTTGTCCGTGGAATGAGCAATGGAAGTCAACAAAAAGCAGCTGGCTGACATTTTCGGTGCGAGTATCCGTACCATTCAGAACTGGCAGGAACAGGGAATGCCCGTTCTGCGAGGCGGTGGCAAGGGTAATGAGGTGCTTTATGACTCTGCCGCCGTTATAAAATGGTATGCCGAAAGGGATGCTGAAATTGAGAACGAAAAGCTGCGCCGGGAGGTTGAAGAACTGCGGCAGGCCAGCGAGGCAGATCTCCAGCCAGGGACTATTGAGTACGAACGCCATCGACTTACGCGTGCGCAGGCCGACGCACAGGAACTGAAGAATGCCAGAGACTCCGCTGAAGTGGTGGAAACCGCATTCTGTACTTTCGTGTTGTCGCGGATCGCAGGTGAAATTGCCAGTATTCTCGACGGGATTCCCCTGTCGGTGCAGCGGCGTTTTCCGGAACTGGAAAACCGACATGTTGATTTCCTGAAACGGGATATCATCAAAGCCATGAACAAAGCAGCCGCGCTGGATGAACTGATACCGGGGTTGCTGAGTGAATATATCGAACAGTCAGGTTAACAGGCTGCGGCATTTTGTCCGCGCCGGGCTTCGCTCACTGTTCAGGCCGGAGCCACAGACCGCCGTTGAATGGGCGGATGCCAATTACTATCTCCCGAAAGAATCCGCATACCAGGAAGGGCGCTGGGAAACACTGCCCTTTCAGCGGGCCATCATGAATGCGATGGGCAGCGACTACATCCGTGAGGTGAATGTGGTGAAGTCTGCCCGTGTCGGTTATTCCAAAATGCTGCTGGGTGTTTATGCCTACTTTATAGAGCATAAGCAGCGCAACACCCTTATCTGGTTGCCGACGGATGGTGATGCCGAGAACTTTATGAAAACCCACGTTGAGCCGACCATCCGCGATATTCCGTCGCTGCTGGCGCTGGCCCCGTGGTATGGCAAAAAGCACCGGGATAACACGCTCACCATGAAGCGTTTCACCAATGGGCGTGGTTTCTGGTGCCTGGGCGGTAAAGCGGCAAAAAACTACCGTGAAAAGTCGGTGGATGTGGCGGGTTATGATGAACTTGCTGCCTTTGATGAGGATATTGAACAGGAAGGCTCTCCGACGTTCCTGGGTGACAAACGTATTGAAGGCTCGGTCTGGCCAAAGTCCATCCGTGGCTCCACGCCCAAAGTGAGAGGCACCTGTCAGATTGAGCGTGCAGCCAGTGAATCCCCGCATTTTATGCGTTTTCATGTTGCCTGCCCGCACTGCGGGGAGGAGCAGTACCTTAAATTTGGCGATAAAGAGACGCCGTTTGGCCTCAAATGGACGCCGGATGATCCCTCCAGCGTGTTTTATCTCTGCGAACATAATGCCTGCGTCATCCGCCAACAGGAGCTGGACTTCACTGATGCCCGTTATATCTGCGAAAAGACCGGGATCTGGACCCGTGATGGCATTCTCTGGTTTTCGTCATCCGGTGAAGAGATTGAGCCGCCGGACAGCGTGACCTTTCACATCTGGACGGCGTACAGCCCGTTCACCACCTGGGTGCAGATTGTCAAAGACTGGATGAAAACGAAAGGGGATACGGGAAAACGTAAAACCTTCGTGAACACCACGCTCGGTGAGACATGGGAAGCGAAAATCGGTGAACGTCCGGATGCTGAAGTGATGGCAGAGCGGAAAGAGCATTATTCAGCGCCCGTTCCTGACCGTGTGGCTTACCTGACTGCCGGTATCGACTCCCAGCTGGATCGCTACGAAATGCGCGTATGGGGATGGGGGCCGGGTGAGGAAAGCTGGCTGATTGACCGGCAGATTATTATGGGCCGCCACGATGATGAACAGACGCTGCTGCGTGTGGATGAGGCCATCAATAAAACCTATATCCGCCGGAATGGTGCAGAAATGTCGGTATCCCGTATCTGCTGGGATATTGGCGGGATTGACCCGACCATTGTGTATGAACGCTCGAAAAAGCATGGGCTGTTCCGGGTGATCCCCATTAAAGGGGCATCCGTCTACGGAAAGCCTGTGGCCAGCATGCCACGTAAGCGAAACAAAAACGGGGTTTACCTTACCGAAATTGGTACGGATACCGCGAAAGAGCAGATTTATAACCGCTTCACACTGACGCCGGAAGGGGATGAACCGCTTCCCGGTGCCGTTCACTTCCCGAATAACCCGGATATTTTTGATCTGACCGAAGCGCAGCAGCTGACTGCTGAAGAGCAGGTCGAAAAATGGGTGGATGGCAGGAAAAAAATACTGTGGGACAGCAAAAAGCGACGCAATGAGGCGCTCGACTGCTTCGTTTATGCGCTGGCGGCGCTGCGCATCAGTATTTCCCGCTGGCAGCTGGATCTCAGTGCACTGCTGGCGAGCCTGCAGGAAGAGGATGGTGCAGCAACCAACAAGAAAGCACTGGCAGATTACGCCCGTGCCTTATCCGGAGAGGATGAATGACGCGACAGGAAGAACTTGCCGCTGCCCGTGCGGCACTGCATGACCTGATGACAGGTAAACGGGTGGCAACGGTACAGAAAGACGGACGGAGAGTGGAGTTTACGGCCACTTCCGTGTCTGACCTGAAAAAATACATTGCGGAGCTGGAAGTGCAGACCGGCATGACACAGCGACGCAGGGGACCTGCAGGATTTTATGTATGAAAACGCCCACCATTCCCACCCTTCTGGGGCCGGACGGCATGACATCGCTGCGCGAATATGCCGGTTATCACGGCGGTGGCAGCGGATTTGGAGGGCAGTTGCGGTCGTGGAACCCACCGGGTGAAAGTGTGGATGCAGCCCTGCTGCCCAACTTTACCCGTGGCAATGCCCGCGCAGACGATCTGGTACGCAATAACGGCTATGCCGCCAACGCCATCCAGCTGCATCAGGATCATATCGTCGGGTCTTTTTTCCGGCTCAGTCATCGCCCAAGCTGGCGCTATCTGGGCATCGGGGAGGAAGAAGCCCGTGCCTTTTCCCGTGAGGTTGAAGCGGCATGGAAAGAGTTTGCCGAGGATGACTGCTGCTGCATTGACGTTGAGCGAAAACGCACGTTTACCATGATGATTCGGGAAGGTGTGGCCATGCACGCCTTTAACGGTGAACTGTTCGTTCAGGCCACCTGGGATACCAGTTCGTCGCGGCTGTTCCGGACACAGTTCCGGATGGTCAGCCCGAAGCGCATCAGCAACCCGAACAATACCGGCGACAGCCGGAACTGCCGTGCCGGTGTGCAGATTAATGACAGCGGCGCGGCGCTGGGATATTACGTCAGCGAGGACGGGTATCCTGGCTGGATGCCGCAGAAATGGACATGGATACCCCGTGAGTTACCCGGCGGGCGCGCCTCGTTCATTCACGTTTTTGAACCCGTGGAGGACGGGCAGACCCGCGGTGCAAATGTGTTTTACAGCGTGATGGAGCAGATGAAGATGCTCGACACGCTGCAGAACACGCAGCTGCAGAGCGCCATTGTGAAGGCGATGTATGCCGCCACCATTGAAAGTGAGCTGGATACGCAGTCAGCGATGGATTTTATTCTGGGCGCGAACAGTCAGGAGCAGCGGGAAAGGCTGACCGGCTGGATTGGTGAAATTGCCGCGTATTACGCCGCAGCGCCGGTCCGGCTGGGAGGCGCAAAAGTACCGCACCTGATGCCGGGTGACTCACTGAACCTGCAGACGGCTCAGGATACGGATAACGGCTACTCCGTGTTTGAGCAGTCACTGCTGCGGTATATCGCTGCCGGGCTGGGTGTCTCGTATGAGCAGCTTTCCCGGAATTACGACCAGATGAGCTACTCCACGGCACGGGCCAGTGCGAACGAGTCGTGGGCGTACTTTATGGGGCGGCGAAAATTCGTCGCATCCCGTCAGGCGAGCCAGATGTTTCTGTGCTGGCTGGAAGAGGCCATCGTTCGCCGCGTGGTGACGTTACCTTCAAAAGCGCGCTTCAGTTTTCAGGAAGCCCGGAGTGCCTGGGGGAACTGCGACTGGATAGGCTCCGGTCGTATGGCCATCGATGGTCTGAAAGAAGTTCAGGAAGCGGTGATGCTGATAGAAGCCGGACTGAGTACCTACGAGAAAGAGTGCGCAAAACGCGGTGACGACTATCAGGAAATTTTTGCCCAGCAGGTCCGTGAAACGATGGAGCGCCGCGCAGCCGGTCTTAAACCGCCCGCCTGGGCGGCTGCAGCATTTGAATCCGGGCTGCGACAATCAACAGAGGAGGAGAAGAGTGACAGCAGAGCTGCGTAATCTCCCGCATATTGCCAGCATGGCCTTTAATGAGCCGCTGATGCTTGAACCCGCCTATGCGCGGGTTTTCTTTTGTGCGCTTGCAGGCCAGCTTGGGATCAGCCGCCTGACGGATGCAGTATCCGGCGACAGCCTGACTGCCGGAGAGGCACCCGCGGCGCTGGCGTTATCCGGTGATGATGACGGACCACGACAGGCCCGCAGTTATCAGGTCATGAACGGCATCGCCGTGCTGCCGGTGTCCGGTACGCTGGTCAGCCGGACGCGGGCGCTGCAGCCGTATTCGGGAATGACCGGTTACAACGGCATTATCGCCCGTCTGCAACAGGCTGCCAGCGATCCGATGGTGGACGGCATTCTGCTGGATATGGACACACCGGGCGGGATGGTGGCGGGAGCATTTGACTGTGCTGACATCATCGCCCGTGTGCGAGACATAAAACCGGTATGGGCGCTGGCCAACGACATGAACTGCAGTGCAGGTCAGCTGCTTGCCAGCGCCGCCTCCCGGCGTCTGGTCACGCAGACCGCCCGGACAGGCTCCATCGGCGTCATGATGGCTCACAGTAATTACGGTGCTGCGCTGGAGAAACAGGGCGTGGAAATCACGCTGATTTACAGCGGCAGCCATAAGGTGGATGGCAACCCCTACAGCCATCTACCGGATGATGTCCGGGAAACACTGCAGTCCCGGATGGATGCAACCCGCCGGATGTTTGCACAGAAGGTGTCGGCATATACCGGCCTGTCCGTGCAGGCTGTGCTGGATACCGAGGCTGCAGTGTACAGCGGTCAGGAGGCCATTGATGCCGGACTGGCTGATGAACTTGTGAACAGTACCGATGCGATCACCGTCATGCGTGATGCACTGGATGCACGTAAATCCCGTCTCTCAGGAGGGCGAATGACCAAAGAGACTCAATCAACAACTGTTTCAGCCACTGCTTCGCAGGCTGACGTTACTGGCGTGGTGCAAGCGACGGAGGGCGAGAACGCCAGCGCTGCGCAGCCGGACGTGAACGCGCAGATCACCGCAGCGGTTGCGGCAGAAAACAGCCGCATTATTGGGATCCTCAACTGTGAGGAGGCTCACGGACGCGAAGAACAGGCACGCGTGCTGGCAGAAACCCCCGGTATGACCGTGGAAACGGCCCGCCGCATTCTGGCCGCAGCACCACAGAGTGCACAGGCGCGCAGTGACACTGCGCTGGATCGTCTGATGCAGGGGGCACCGGCACCGCTGGCTGCAGGTAACCCGGCATCTGATGCCGTTAACGATTTGCTGAACACACCAGTGTAAGGGATGTTTATGACGAGCAAAGAAACCTTTACCCATTACCAGCCGCTGGGCAACAGTGACCCGGCTCATACCGCAACCGCGCCCGGCGGATTGAGTGCGAAAGCGCCTGCAATGACCCCGCTGATGCTGGACACCTCCAGCCGTAAGCTGGTTGCGTGGGATGGCACCACCGACGGTGCTGCCGTTGGCATTCTTGCGGTTGCTGCTGACCAGACCAGCACCACGCTGACGTTCTACAAGTCCGGCACGTTCCGTTATGAGGATGTGCTCTGGCCGGAGGCTGCCAGCGACGAGACGAAAAAACGGACCGCGTTTGCCGGAACGGCAATCAGCATCGTTTAACATTACCCTTCATCACTAAAGGCCGCCTGTGCGGCTTTTTTACGGGATTTTTTTATGTCGATGTACACAACCGCCCAGCTGCTGGCGGCAAATGAGCAGAAATTTAAGTTTGATCCGCTGTTTCTGCGTCTCTTTTTCCGTGAGAGCTATCCCTTCACTACGGAGAAAGTCTATCTCTCACAAATTCCGGGACTGGTAAACATGGCGCTGTACGTTTCGCCGATTGTTTCCGGTGAGGTTATCCGTTCCCGTGGCGGCTCCACCTCTGAATTTACGCCGGGATATGTCAAACCCAAGCATGAAGTGAATCCGCAGATGACCCTGCGTCGCCTGCCGGATGAAGATCCGCAGAATCTGGCGGACCCGGCTTACCGCCGCCGTCGCATCATCATGCAGAACATGCGTGACGAAGAGCTGGCCATTGCTCAGGTCGAAGAGATGCAGGCAGTTTCTGCCGTGCTCAAGGGCAAATACACCATGATCGGTGAAGCCTTCGATCCGGTTGAGGTGGATATGGGCCGCAGTGCGGCGAACAACATCACGCAGTCCGGCGGCACGGAGTGGAGCAAGCGTGACAAGTCCACGTATGACCCGACCGACGATATCGAAGCCTACGCGCTGAACGCCAGCGGCGTGGTGAATATCATCGTGTTTGACCCGAAAGGCTGGGCGCTGTTCCGTTCCTTCAAAGCCGTCAGGGAGAAGCTGGATACCCGTCGCGGCTCTCATTCCGAACTGGAGACAGCGGTAAAAGACCTGGGCAAAGCGGTGTCCTATAAGGGGATGTATGGCGATGTGGCCATCGTCGTGTATTCCGGACAGTACGTGGAAAACGGCGTCAAAAAGAACTTCCTGCCGGACAACACGATGGTGCTGGGTAACACTCATGCACGCGGTCTGCGCACCTATGGCTGTATTCAGGATGCGGATGCATTGAGTGAGGGTATTAATGCGTCTCCCCGTTATCCGAAAAACTGGAAGACATCCGGCGATCCGGCGCGAGAGTTCACCATGATTCAGTCAGCACCGCTGATGCTGCTGGCTGATCCTGATGAGTTCGTGTCCGTTCAACTGGCGTAATCATGGCCCTTAGGGGCCATTTTCTCTCTGTGGAGGAGTCCATGACGAAAGATGAACTGATTGCCCGTCTCCGGTCGCTGGGTGAGCAACTGAACCGTGATGTCAGCCTGACGGGGACGAAAGAAGAACTGGCGCTCCGTGTGGCAGAGCTGGAAGAGGAGCTTGATGACACGGATGACGGAGCCGGTCAGGACTCGTCTGTCAGCCCGGAAAATGCGCTGACCGGACATGAAAATGAGGTGGTATCAGCACAGACGGATACCGTGACTGATACGGCTGCTCTGGTCACGGTTGTGGCACTGGTGACGCTGCATACCGATGCACTTCACGCCACGCGGGATGAACCTGTGGCATTTGTGCTGCCGGGAACGGCGTTTCGTGTCTCTGCCGGTGTGGCAGCCGAAATGACAGAGCGCGGCCTGGCCAGAATGCAATAACGGGAGGCGCTGTGGCTGATTTCGATAACCTGTTCGATGCTGCCATTGTCCGCGCCGATGAAACGATACGCGGGTACATGGGAACGTCAGCCACCATGACATCCGGTGAGCAGTCCGGCGCAGTAATACGTGGTGTTTTTGATGACCCTGAAAATATCAGCTATGCCGGACAGGGCGTGCGCGTTGAAGGCTCCAGCCCGTCCCTGTTTGTCCGGACTGATGATGTGCGGCAGCTGCGGCGTGGAGACACGCTGACCATCGGTGAGGAAAACTTCTGGATAGACCGGGTTTCGCCGGATGATGGTGGAAGCTGTCATCTCTGGCTTGGGCGGGGCGTACCGCCTGCCGTTAACCGTCGCCGCTGAAAGGGGGGATGTATGGCCATAAAAGGTCTTGAGCAGGCCATTGAAAACCTCAGCCGTATCAGCAAAACGGCGGTGCCTGGTGCCGCCGCAATGGCCATTAACCGCGTTGCTTCATCCGCGATATCGCAGTCTGCGTCACAGGTTGCCCGTGAGACAAAGGTACGCCGGAAACTGGTAAAGGAAAGGGCCAGGCTGAAAAGGGCCACGGTCAAAAATCCGCAGGCCAGAATCAAAGTTAACCGGGGGGATTTGCCCGTAATCAGGCTGGGTAACGCGCGGGTTGTCCTGTCCCGCCGCAGGCGTCGTAAAAAGGGGCAGCGTTCATCCCTGAAAGGTGGCGGCAGCGTGCTTGTGGTGGGAAACCGTCGTATTCCCGGCGCGTTTATTCAGCAACTGAAAAATGGCCGGTGGCATGTCATGCAGCGTGTGGCCGGGAAAAACCGTTACCCCATTGATGTGGTGAAAATCCCGATGGCGGTGCCGCTGACCACGGCGTTTAAACAGAATATTGAGCGGATACGGCGTGAGCGTCTTCCGAAAGAGCTGGGCTATGCGCTGCAGCATCAACTGAGGATGGTAATAAAGCGATGAAACATACTGAACTCCGTGCAGCCGTACTGGATGCACTGGAGAAGCATGACACCGGGGCGACGTTTTTTGATGGTCGCCCCGCTGTTTTTGATGAGGCGGATTTTCCGGCAGTTGCCGTTTATCTCACCGGCGCTGAATACACGGGCGAAGAGCTGGACAGCGATACCTGGCAGGCGGAGCTGCATATCGAAGTTTTCCTGCCTGCTCAGGTGCCGGATTCAGAGCTGGATGCGTGGATGGAGTCCCGGATTTATCCGGTGATGAGCGATATCCCGGCACTGTCAGATTTGATCACCAGTATGGTGGCCAGTGGCTATGACTACCGGCGCGACGATGATGCGGGCCTGTGGAGTTCAGCCGATCTGACGTATGTCATTACCTATGAAATGTGAGGACGATATGCCTGTACCAAATCCAGCAATACCGGTGAAAGGTGCCGGAACCACCCTGTGGGTTTATAACGGGAGCGGCGACCCTTATGCGAACCCGCTTTCAGACGTTGACTGGTCGCGCCTGGCTAAAGTTAAAGACCTGACGCCCGGCGAACTGACCGCTGAGTCCTATGACGACAGTTATCTCGATGATGAAGATGCGGACTGGACCGCGACCGGGCAGGGACAGAAATCCGCCGGAGATACCAGCTTCACGCTGGCGTGGATGCCCGGAGAGCAGGGGCAGCAGGCGCTGCTGGCGTGGTTTAATGAAGGTGATACCCGTGCCTATAAAATCCGCTTCCCGAACGGCACGGTCGATGTGTTCCGTGGCTGGGTGAGCAGTATCGGTAAGGCGGTGACGGCGAAGGACGTGATCACCCGTACGGTGAAGGTCACCAATGTGGGCCGTCCGTCAATGGCAGAAGATCGCAGTACGGTGACGGCGGCAACCGGTATGACTGTGACGCCTGCCAGCTCCTCGGTGGTGAAAGGGCAGAGCACCACGCTGACCGTGGCATTCCAGCCGGAGGGCGCAACTGACAAGAGCTTCCGTGCGGTGTCAGCGGATAAAACAAAAGCCACCGTGTCGGTCAGTGGTATGACCATCACCGTGAACGGCGTTGCTGCAGGCAAGGTCAACATTCCGGTTGTATCCGGTAATGGTGAGTTTGCTGCGGTTGCAGAAATTACCGTCACCGCCAGTTAATCCGGAGAGTCAGCGATGTTCCTGAAAACCGAATCATTTGAACATAACGGTGTGACCGTCACGCTTTCTGAACTGTCAGCCCTGCAGCGCATTGAGCATCTCGCCCTGATGAAACGGCAGGCAGAACAGGCGGAGTCAGACAGCAACCGGAAGTTTACTGTGGAAGACGCCATCAGAACCGGCGCGTTTCTGGTGGCGATGTCCCTGTGGCATAACCATCCGCAGAAGACGCAGATGCCGTCCATGAATGAAGCCGTTAAACAGATTGAGCAGGAAGTGCTTACCACCTGGCCCACGGAGGCAATTTCTCATGCTGAAAACGTGGTGTACCGGCTGTCCGGTATGTATGAGTTTGTGGTGAATAATGCCCCTGAACAGACAGAGGACGCCGGGCCCGCAGAGCCTGTTTCTGCGGGAAAGTGTTCGACGGTGAGCTGAGTTTTGCCCTGAAACTGGCGCGTGAGATGGGGCGACCCGACTGGCGTGCCATGCTTGCCGGGATGTCATCCACGGAGTATGTCGACTGGCACCGCTTTTACAGTACCCATTATTTTCATGATGTTCTGCTGGATATGCACTTTTCCGGGCTGACGTACACCGTGCTTAGCCTGTTTGATGCGCCGCGCGATAAATGCACTCTATCTTGTGCGATAAATGGCATCCACGCGGCGTTTCATTATTTGAAAAAGAATTACATTTCAGGTTGCGTTATGACAGTCCCAACAGGGTGATAGCGGTAGATCGTTGACAGTCCAATATCATAGATAATTGCCAGCCGCTTTCTGTCATACCCTTTCTGGAGCAATCTTGCGATCTGCTCATGCTGCTCCTTCGTCAGTTTCGGGCGACGTCCTCCAACTCTTCCTTGTGCTCGCGCAGCAGCCAGTCCTGCCAGCGTGCGCTCAACTATCAGTTCACGCTCCATTTCTGCCAGTGCACCCATCATATGAAAAAAGAACCTTCCCATCGGAGTGCTGGTATCGATTGAATCCGTCAGACTGCGAAAATTGACACCTTTTGCGCGTAGCTCTTCTGTGAGAGCAATGAGGTGTTTCATTCTTCTACCCAACCGATCCAGCTTCCAGACCACCAATGTATCCCCTCTTTTAAGGCACTTTAAAGCGCGTTTCAGGCCTGGTCGTTCCGACTTGGTTCCGCTCATTTTGTCCTCAAAAATCTGTTCACATCCTGCGCACATTAATGCATTGCGTTGCAAATCTGTGTTTTGGTCATTTGTTGACACACGTATGTAGCCAATCAGCATTAAAAATACTCCCTTTTGAGTGGTTAAAGTACTGAGATAATGTGGGGAGGATTTGAGAGATAAACGTTGGTTTGGGGGAAGGCTCTGCACTGCCTGTTGGTGTGCCTGTTCCATGGCCCAC
>OBUT01000251.1_pt1 | contig 17958 bp, 17 predicted proteins | sample 1475941 | NCBI WGS metagenome assembly OBUT01 (sample SAMEA2579956, study PRJEB22360) | human gut metagenome | biome: human gut; feature: human-associated habitat; material: faeces | place: Denmark | collected 2008/2010
ACGAGCTGCCACAACTGGGCACACTGACGGTAGCGGCACTGGAGGGGACGGCATGAGCTACGGGGCATACCTCAGGGAGCTGCTCCGGCCCCTGCGTATCTATGGGCTGGAGGGCACCGCCAATGGCGGTGAGCTGGAGGCCCAGGGGAAGGCGCTGGATGGGGTGGAGGCCGCCATGGAGGAGGTACAGCGGGAGATGCTGATCTGCACCGCAGAGGGATGGGGGCTGGAGGCCGTCGAGGCACTGCTGGCCCGAAAGCCGGTAGCTGCCAGCCTGGAGCGGCGGCGGGCGGCGCTGGCCGCCCTGCTGCGCATCGGCGGGGACAGCTTTACCCTGACGGCGATCAACGATAATCTAAAAGGCTGCGGCCTCAACGCCGTGGCCAGCGAGACGGAAACGCCCGGCGTTGTGGAGGTGCGGTTCCCCGATGTACCAGGCATCCCGGACGGGTTTGAATCAATGAGGGCCATCCTGGAGGATATTCTGCCCTGCCATCTGGACATACGGTATGTCTACTGGTACATCACCTGGGCCCTCATGGAGGAACGCTTTGCCACCTGGGGAGACATTGAGAAGCTGGGGCCCACCTGGGAGGAGCTGGAGAAGATGGTGCGGGACTAGCCTGCCTGTCGCGTAAAAATGCCTGGAACCATGCGGTTCCAGGCATTTTTTGCTTGAAAGGGGGCTCACCAGTGCTCCAGAAGATAGGGAACAGCCGGGACAGGGCGATCAAAAAAACGGGCGAGGGCCTGCTCCAGCTCCTCCGGGGAGAGGGTGCCCTGGGGCTCCGGCCTGCCGTCCGCGCCCCACGCCAGCAGGCCGATGCCGGCGGCCCAGTAGAGGGAGTCGTCCGCCCAGGGAGAGATCCCCTCAAAGTCGTTACAGGCGGCCACTCCGCTGGGCAGAAAGGTGTCCCGCCCCAGGTGGACGGCGTAGCGGCGGAGCAGGACGGCGGCCTCCTCGCGGGTGATGGGGCGGTCAGGGACAAAAAGTGTGCCGCCGGTGCCCCGCACGATCCCAAGATCATAGGCCCAGGCTACAGCCGTGGCACCGGGGGAGTTGGGATTCACATCGGAGAAAGGGCCGTTGGCATCGTAGGGGACAGCACCCGAGCAGGTCCACAGGGCGGCCACAAACTGGACACGGGTGACCGGGGACTGGGCCGCTGCCGCCGCAGGGAGCAGCAGGGTGAGGAGCAGGAGTGCAGGAATGAGCTGTCTCATGGCATATCCTCCTTTGGGTATAGCATACCATATACTGGAAGAATATGCCGTCGAATTGAGGTCAGATGATATCGTGTTCGTCAACCATGGTACGCTCCACCGTATAGAGCACCTGCCCCTGGCCGTCCAGGGCCTGAGCGGTGTAGAGCGTGTAAGTTGGAAGCCGCTCCGGGGCACACCAGAGAAACAGCCCGCCGCTGTCGGGAGAGACCTCCGCCGTATGGGTCCCCCCATCGCCGGTGCAGGTGATGCGGACGGACTCAATGGCCGGGTCGGAGCAGAGGCCAAAAAAGAGATCATAATGGATGCCGCAGACGGAGAGGGGGGCGTCCTCCACCGGGGCGGCGATCAGTCCCCTGGCATCGGGCCGCCAGGTGTGCCCGAGGAAAAAGGGCTGGCGCTCCAGGGAGCAGACGGCGTACCAGCGGTCATAGCGGAGGGCGTAGATCGCCTCCTCCGGGTACCACTGGGCGGCGTCCACCGGGCCGAAGTGGAAGCGGCTCTGGAGCCGCTCCAGGGCCGCCTGGTGGGTGAAGCAGGGGCGGAGGACGAGCAGCAGGGCCAGGGGGAGCAGCAGCAGGAGCACCACATTGCGGCGCAGGCGGCCCCTGGGCGTGAGCCGCAGGCGGGAGAGCGGGCGTTTCACGACTGTACACCCTCCTTCAGAAGTGGAATTTCTACCCGGAAGGTGTGGCCGAACACGTTCCCCTCGAGCCACAAGTGCTCCGCATCTTCGGGGGGAAGCTGGGGCAGGATGATCCAACGGTTGACTCCGGAGTGAAGGGAGGTGGCGGGGATGCACTCCCAGCCAGTATCGGCGACAAAGCGGTAGAACACATTGCCCGGCACGTTTTCCACAAAGTGCATCTCCAGGCGGGGGCTGCCGTTATCAGGCAACCAGCCGTCGGCCGGGTCGCAAGTTAGGTAGATCTCATAGGCGAACGGTTGCCCGGCCGAGCTCATGACACCGATGGTGTGGAAGTGGAGCCACAGGCCGTCCACCTCTGCCCACTCGTCTATAGCCAGCGGGTATTCGTATCGCTCCTGGTAGTGCGCCCGGGTATCCTCAGGGGCAGCACGCCGGGCAAGAACGGTTTTTGCGGAATCCAGCGACCAGAGGGCTAGGGCAAGGATGCAGACGACCAGAAGAAAGACCAATATTATGTTGGTGGCCGCCACAGAGAGGCACAGCAGAGGCGGGTGAGCGCGGTCGAGCTGGCGGCCTAGTTCCTCCGGCTCACCCATGGCGGTCACGGCCTGGGCGGCAGCCTCCTCGGGAGACAGACCCCGCGCCTCCAGGGCGGCGGCGTGATCCTCCAGATGGGCGGTGAGCTCCGCCGTGATGGCCTTATGGTCCGGCCAGAAGCGGACACAGCGGCACACCTGGGTGCAGAAATCGTCGATGGTGCCGCGGCTCATGATCCAACCTCCCCGGGGTATAAAGCCTCGTAGCGGAAGCGCCAGTTGTCAGGGTCGGGGATGCTGTAGTCCTCCGCCCAGCTCTCGGGCAGGGGGGACTGGTAGATCAGAGTACCATCCGCGGCATAGCCACGGACGCGCAGATCCTCCGGGTACAGCCAGACTGCCTCTTCCAGATCCCAGCGGATCAGGAAGCAGTCCGCTGTGTGCTGATCCTGGACAGCGGTGGCCAGGAGATCGCTGCCGCTGTAAGTAAATACGGGGAACTCGATTTCCACCCGGGCGATGTCCGGGTCGTTGCACACCACCAGCACCGCGCCTTCTGCCCAGTCGCTAACCACCAGGGGTACCAGGGGCAGAGACGGGTCGTTCTCCACGGCATCCAAAGCGCCGCTTTGCCAGAAGAGGCCGTAGTGATTCACACTGCACCAGGCATACCAGTCCCCCCACCGCAGGATGTAGTAGCGGTCGGACTGACCGATTTTGAACTTATTGTAGCCGCGTGAAAAGTCGATGGAGGTGAGCACTTCCCCTGGGCCGAAGAAGTACCGCTTCTGGGTGGCCCGGAGGGCCTGCCCGGCGGTGAGAATGGGGTAGTCCAGAACCAGGACCAGCACCGCCAGGAGGATGGGCAGGGCGATGGCCATCCGGATCGTCCGGCGCTTTCGCCGGGCGGGGGTCATGGGGCGCCTAGCCATCTGCTTCGCCTCCTTCCAGGGGAACGGTGAGCCACAGCACATTCTCCCCCCAGCGGTCAAAGCGGAGGGTGATCTCAGTGGCCGAAGGGTCGATGCCGGAGACCCACAAGTCGTAGTAGCTGGCAAAGGGGTAGGAGGCCGAGGGGTTCCCAGAGGACTCACCAAAGTCCATAGTGGAGTATCCTTGTTCTATCAGCAGCCTGCCCTGACGATAGGAGGGATAGAAATTGCCTAGGTCGTCCTCCGCCCACAGCCAGTCCCGGAGCGCCGGCTCCCGGTTCCATGGGTTGGGGTGGGTGACCTTCAGCAGGTAGTAGAGGGCCTGCTCATCTCCCAAGTCCAACACCACCGCCCGGTGAATGGAGAAGGTGTAGCCCTCCCACGTCCAGGAACCCTCCGGCCGGAAGTCCACCACGATTTCTTCCGGGGCGGACCGCTCCAGGGCACTGCCCAGTCCACCCAGACTGTTGTACGTGGGCGGGGCCAGCAGATTGACCGCGACGGTTCCCAGCCGGGGCACGGAAAAGAGCAGCATCAGTACGCCCGCCAGCACCACTGCCCGCACGAACCAGATCTGGAGCCACCCCAAGAGGGGATTGTGGATGGAGTCCAGCCAGCGGCCCAGCTCTTCCGGATTCCCCATGGCCTCCACCGCCCGGCGCTCCGCCTCCCGCAGCGGCATGTCCGGGCGGGTCTCCAGAATGGCGGCCTTGTGATCCTCCAGGTGAGCGGTGAGCTCCGCCGTGATGGCCTCGTGGTCCGGCCGGAAGCGGACGTACATGCATACGTGGTCGCAGAACTGGCTGATGGTGCGGTGGGGGGCCGCCGCCGGGGCGCTCATGCCAGGGCCGGACTGGTTCCGGCCAGAATGGCGTTGACGGTATGGGTAAATTCCACCCACTCCTCCTTCTTTTCGTCCAGCAGGCGCAGGCCCTTGCGGGTGATGCGGTAGTATTTCCGCATCCGGCCCGTGGGGGCCTCTTTTTCGTAGGACTTCACCGCTCCGTCCTTCTCCAGTGTGTGGAGGATGGGGTAGAGGGTGCCCTCCTTGAGCGTAAAGGTGTGGTCGCTCCGCGCCTCCAGCTCGGCGATCATCTCATAGCCATATTTGTCCCCGGAGGAGAGCAGGGAGAGTACCAGAAGGGTGGTGGAGCCGGAGAGCAGGTTCTTGTCCGCCTTTTTCATGGGAAGCCTCCTTATACGCAAAATACCTCGGCGATCTAGGTGTATTTTACCTAGATCGCCGAGGTATGTCAAGGGGGGTCAGCGCACTTGATTGCGGAGCGTGCGGCCCTCCACATAGCGCCGCAGGTTGTCCAGGAAAATAGCCTTGATGCGCTCCAGCGTGGCCTCCATGTGGTTATAGCCCCCGGCGGTGTGGGGGGTGAGGAGGAGGCTGGGGGCCTCCCAGAGGGGGTGTCCCGGGGGCAGAGGTTCCGGATCGGTAACGTCCAGTCCCGCGCCCAGCAGGCGGCCGGAGCACAGCACCTCCGCCAGGGCGGTGCAGTCCACGGCGCTCCCACGGCCCGCGTTGAGCAGTACCGCGCCGGGCCTCATAGCCAGCAGCCGGGCCTTGCTCATCAGGCCCGCAGTCTCAGGGGTGTGGGGGAGGGCCAGGGCCACCACATCGGCCTGGGGGAGCAGGCCATCCAGCGCACCCAGACCGTAAATCTCGTCAAAGCCCTCTACCGGGCAGCCCGCGCTCCGGCGCAGCCCAATAACCCGCTGTGCCCCCAGGGCGCGGACCAGCCGGGCAAAGTGGCGGCCGATATCGCCGGCACCGCCCACCAGCACGGTTTTGCCCGCCAGGGAGCCAACGGGTCCAAGATCCGCCCAGATATGGGCCCTCTGCTGGTCCCGGTAGGCGGGCAGGCGCTTATAGATGGCCAGGAGCATGGCCAGCATGTGTTCAGACACGGCTGGGCCGTAGGCTCCCACGGCGGAGGTGAGGCGCACGCCTCTGGGCAGGACGCCGGGGGCCAGGTAGGGGTCCACCCCCGCGTTCCAGCTCTGCACCCATTTCAGGTTGGGAAAGGTCTTGAGCTGATCGGGGGGGACATAGCCAAGCAGAATGGTGGTGCGCTCCCGCCACTCCTGGGGGATGCTGCTGGCTCCCCCGCGGTCATTGGTGGGGAGAAAGAGATGCTCAGACTCCGGCGCGGCGGCCTGAAAGGCCGCCTTCTGTGCGCCGGTGAGGGGGAGCAGGTGGAGAATGGTTTCCATGGTTTGGGCCTCCTTGAAAAAGCGGTTGCAGGCGGTGGAAAAGGGGCCGGTCGTCAGACCGGCCCCCTGCGCTTACTTTATGGTGATGAGCAGCTCGCCGGCCTTGACGGAGCCGCCCTCTTTGATCAGCACCTGCTCCACGGTGCCTGCCATGCGGGCCACCACGTTCGTCTCCATCTTCATGGCCTCAATGACGGCCAGCACCTGGTTCTCCTCCACCGCGTCTCCGAGCTTGACGCAGATCTTGGACACCATGCCGGGGATGGAGGCCCCCGCCTGGCTCTTGTCGGAGGGATCGGCCAGCGTAACGTGCTTCACCTGTGCCTCGGCGTTCTTGTCGGGCACCGCCACCTCGCGGCGCATGCCGTTGAGCTCGAAGTGGACGTTGCGGGTGCCGTCCTCGTTGAGATCGCCCAGCCCCAGGTATTTGATGACCAGGGTCTTGCCGTCCTCGATGTTGATCTTGTTGGTCTCGCCCAGGGCCATGCCGTTGAAGAACACATGGCTGCCCATGCGCATGATGTAGCCGTACTCCTGCCGGTGGCGGAAGAACTCCTCCACCACCTTGGGGTAGAGGCACCAGGAGATGATGTTCTGCTCCGACGCGCCGGGGTAGAACTTCTCCACCTCCCGCCGGGCGGCGGCGAAGTCGACGGGCTCCAGCAGCTCACCGGGGCGGCAGGTGATGGGCTCCTCACCCTTGAGCACCACCTTCTGCAAGTCCTCGGGGAAGCCCCAGGCGGGCTGGCCCATCATGCCCTTGAAGTAGCTCACCACGCTGTCGGGGAAGGTGAGAGCCTCTCCACGCTCCACAATGTTCTCGGGGGTCAGCTCGTTCTGCACCATGAAGATGGCCAGATCACCCACCATCTTGGAGGAGGGCGTCACCTTCACAATGTCGCCCAGCATGTGGTTGACCTTGACGTACATCTCCTTGACATCCCCGAACTGGTGGCCCAGGCCCAGGCTCTCCACCTGGCTCTTGAGGTTGGTGTACTGGCCGCCAGGCATCTCGTAGCGGTAGATATCGGTGGAGGGGTTCTTGATGCCCGCCTCAAACTGGCTGTAGCGCAGGCGCACGTCGGCCCAGTAGTCGGAGAGGGTCTGGAGCTTTTCGGGGTCGAGTCCGGTGTCCCGCTCCTGGCCCTGGAGGGCGGTGACCACTGCGTTCAGGGAGGGCTGGCTGGTGGTGGAGGACATGGAGTCGATGGCGCAGTCCACAATATCCACCCCTGCCTCGGCGGCCATCAGATAGGCGGCCACCTGGTTGCCCGAGGTGTCGTGGGTGTGCAGGTGGATGGGCAGGCCCACCTCGTTTTTCAGGGCAGTGACCAGCTTCTTGGCCGCGTAGGGCTTGAGGAGGCCGGACATGTCCTTGATGCACAGCAGATGGGCGCCCCGCTTCTCCAGCTCCTTGGCCATGTCCACGTAGTATTTGAGGGTATATTTATCCCGCTTGGGGTCGAGAATGTCACCGGTGTAGCACAGGGTGGCCTCGCACAGCTTGCCCTGCTGGAGCACCTCGTCTATGGCTATCTCCATGCCGGGAATCCAGTTCAGGGAGTCGAAGATACGGAATACGTCGATGCCGCTCCGGGCGGACTCCCGGATAAAGGCCCGGATGAGGTTGTCGGGGTAGTTGGTGTAGCCTACGGCGTTGGCCCCCCGCAGGAGCATCTGGAAGGGGATGTTGGGGATCTTCTCCCGCAGCAGGCGCAGCCGCTCCCAGGGGGACTCATGGAGGAAGCGGTAGGCCACGTCGAAGGTGGCGCCGCCCCACATCTCCAGGGAGAAGCAGTCGTTGAGGATCTCTGCCGTGCCCTCGGCGGCCTTGAGCATGTCGCGGGTGCGCACCCGGGTGGAGAGAAGGGACTGGTGGGCGTCCCGCATGGTGGTGTCGGTGATGAGCAGCTTCTTCTGTCCCAGCACCCAGTCCCGCACCGCCTCTGGCCCTTTCTCGTCCAAAAGCTGCTTGAGGCCGGTGCACTTGGGCGGGGTGTGCTCGTAGGGCGGGAAGCGGGGAATGTCGAACTGGGCCCGCTCGGCGGAGGGGTTATCGACCTGTATCTGGGCGATGTACTTGAGCAGCTTGGTGGCACGGTCGCGGCCCACGTCGATGTCGAAGAGCTCGGGAGTCTCGTCAATGAACTTGGTGTGGCACGCCCCGGCCCGGAAGGTGGGGTGGGCCAGAATGTTGGTGACGAAGGGAATGTTGGTCTTGACGCCGCGGACATGCTCCTCGCTGATGGCCCGCATGGCCTTGCGGCACACCCCCTCGAAGGTGTTGTCCCAGGAGGTGACCTTGACCAGCAGGGAGTCGTAGTAGGGGGAGATCTCCGCGCCGGTGAAGGCGTTGCCGCCGTCCAGACGGACGCCGAAGCCGCCGCCGGAGCGGTAGGCGGTGATTTTGCCGGTGTCGGGGGCGAAGTTGTTGGCGGGGTCCTCGGTGGTCACCCGGCACTGGAGGGCGTAGCCGTTCATGTGCACCGCGTCCTGGCTGGGGATGCCGATCTCCGGGGTGGACAGGGGGTGGCCCTCGGCAATGAGAATCTGGGCCCGTACCAGGTCTACGCCAGTGACCATCTCGGTGACGGTGTGCTCCACCTGGATGCGGGGGTTCATCTCGATAAAGTAGTGGTTGCCGCTCTTGTCCACCAGGAACTCCACCGTGCCGGCGGAGACGTAGCCCACATGCCTTGCCACCTTGACGGCGTCCTCGTACAGCTTCTGACGGGTGGCCTCCGGTACGGAGAAGGCGGGGGCGAACTCCACCACCTTCTGGTAGCGGCGCTGGAGGGAGCAGTCCCGCTCGAACAGGTGAACCACATTGCCGTGCTTGTCGCCCAGAATCTGCACCTCAATGTGCTTGGGCTCCACCAGGTACTTCTCGATGAAGATGTCCTCGTTGCCGAAGGCCTTCTTGGCCTCGCTCTTCACCAGGTTGAAGGCGGGGATGACCTCCTCCGGCTTGTCGCAGCGGCGCATGCCGCGGCCGCCGCCGCCGCCGGCCGCCTTGAGGATGATGGGGAAGCCGTATTCGACAGCCTTTGCAAGGGCCTCCTCCCCGTCCTTCAGGGGACGGTCGGAACCGGGGATGGTGGGCACGCCGCAGGCGTGGGCGATGGCCTTGGCGGTCAGCTTGTCGCCCATCTGGGCCAGAATGGTGGAGGAGGGGCCGATGAAGGTGATGCCCGCCTCCTCGCAGGCCCGGGCGAAGTCGGCGTTCTCGCTCAAAAAGCCGTAGCCGGGGTGGATGGCGTCCACGTTGCGGCGGCGGGCCAGATCGATGATGGAGGGGATATCCAGATAGGCGCCCAGGGGGGACTTGTTCTCACCGATGAGATAGGCCTCGTCCGCCTTGGTGCGGAAGAGGGAAAAGGTATCCTCGTTGGAGTACATGGCCACCGTGTGCAGGCCCAGATCGTAGCAGGCCCGGAACACGCGGATGGCGATCTCGCCCCGGTTAGCCACCAGGACCTTGTTAAATTTGCATTCCGCCATGCTGTCCTTCCTTCCTGAATCAAATGAGTCCGATCGCGTCAAACAGACACCGTTCGGCTGCGGCGCCCCCCCGGCCGCCATGACCCCGCCGCCGGGGCGTGCGGGGAAATGCGATGTTAAGACTGATTATAGCAGTAAGGCGGATTTTTTGCAAGCGATTTTGTGTGTGGTTGCAAAACTTGGCGACACGCACAGGAAATTCAACCGGCCGGTTTTGCATTTGGCGGTTTCACCGTCGGGGGGAAGGGGCCTTGCCACTGTCTGGGAAATATGCTACACTAAGACCTCACAGAGGAGAGGAGGGAGCATCCATGGCGCTGCGGCTTGGCGACGGGGTGGAGCGGCTGCCCGGCATCGGGCCGGCCCGGGCCAGGAGCCTGGAGAAGCTGGGGCTGGCCACGGTGGAGGATCTGCTGCGCTACTTTCCCCGGGACTATGAGGATCGCCGCCGGTTTTCCACCGTGGCGGCGGCCCCGGTGGACACTCCGGTGTGCCTGGAGCTGCTGGTGGCGGAGCCACCCCACCTCTCCCGCATCCGCAAGGGGCTGGAGCTGGTGAAGGCCCGCCTGGTGGACGACACCGGCAGCGTCACCGCCACCTTCTTTAACCAGTCCTATATGAAGGACGCCCTGCGCACCGGCGAGACGTACGTCGTCTACGGCCGGGTGGAGGGCCCGCCGGGGCGGCGTCAGATGACCAACCCGGTGTGTGAGCGGGCGGACAGGGCCCGCTTCACCGGCCGTATCCTGCCCATCTATCCCCTGACCCGGGGGATCTCCAACAACCTGCTGGCGGGGCTGACCCTCCGCTGCGTGGAGGAGTGCGCCGGGCAGATGGAGGAGACGCTTCCCGCCGGACTGCGGCGGGAGCACGCCCTGGCCGCCGCCGAGTTTGCCTGCCGGAACATCCACTTCCCCCGGGACGAGGAGGCCCTGGAGCTGGCCCGGCGGCGGCTGATCTTCGAGGAGCTGTTCTGCCTGGCCTGCGGCATGGCCCTGCTGCGCACCCGGCGCACCTGTGCGGAGGGCGTCCCCTTTTCCACACCGCCGGTGGAGGAATTCCTGGCGCTGCTCCCCTTCTCCCTCACGGCCGCCCAGCGGCGGGCCATGGAGGAGGTGGCGGTCGACACCGCCTCCGGCGCGCCCATGAACCGGCTGGTGCAGGGCGATGTGGGCTCGGGCAAGACCATGGTGGCGGCCTACGGGGCGTGGCTGGCGGCGAAGAACGGCGGCCAGTGCGCCCTGATGGCCCCCACGGAGCTGCTGGCCGAGCAGCACTTCCGCTCCCTGGCCCCGCTGCTGGGGCGGGCAGGGGTGCGGGTGGGCCTGCTCACCGGCTCGGTGAAGGGGAAGGCCCGGAAAGAGCTCTACGCCGCCCTGGCGGCGGGGGAAGTGGATCTGGTCGTCGGCACCCACGCCCTGTTGAGCGAGGGGGTGGCGTTTTCCAACCTGGCCCTGGCGATCACCGACGAGCAGCACCGCTTCGGGGTGGCCCAGCGCGCGGCCCTGGCCGCCAAGGCCGGGCGGACGCCCCACGTGCTGGTCATGTCCGCCACCCCCATCCCCCGCACCCTGGCCCTCATCATCTATGGGGATCTGGAGGTGTCGGTGATCGACGAGCTGCCCCCCGGCCGCACGCCGGTGGAGACCTATGTGGTGGGGGAGGACAAGCGGCAGCGGATGTACCGCTTCGTGCGGAAGCTGGTGGGCCAGGGGCGGCAGGCCTATCTGGTCTGCCCTGCTGTGGAGGAGGGGGAGGAGTCCCCGGGAGAGCCCGGCGGGGAGGGCCTCAAGGCGGCCGTCCCCTATGCCGAACACCTCAGAAGCGAGGTGTTCCCCGACTTGCGGGTGGGGCTGGTGCACGGAAAGATGAAGGCCAGGGACAAGGACGCGGCGATGACCGCCTTCGCGGCGGGGGAGCTGGACGTGCTGGTGTCCACCACCGTCATCGAGGTGGGGGTGGACGTACCCAACGCGGCGCTGATGGTGGTGGAGAACGCCGACCGCTTCGGCCTGAGCCAGCTCCACCAGCTCCGGGGCCGGGTGGGCCGGGGGAAGCACCAGTCCTACTGTGTGCTGATGACCAGCACCCATAGCGCCGAGAGCCGGGAGCGGCTGCGGGTGCTGGGCAAGACCGCCGCCCGCTTCCGCATCGCGGAGGAGGACTTGAAGCTGCGCGGCCCCGGCGACTTTTTCGGCCAGCGGCAGCACGGCCTGCCCCAGCTTGGCATCGCCGATCTGGCGGCGGACATGCGGGTGCTCAAGGAGGCCCAGCAGGCCGCCCAGAAGCTGCTGGAGGCCGATCCCGGCCTGTCCCGGCCGGAGCACGCACCGCTGCTGGGCCGGGTGCGCCGCCTGTTTGCCCAGCACGGTGACATGTTCAACTGAGCGCCCCGTCAGTGGGCGAAGAATCACATGAAAAGGAGTAAGACGTATGATTTCCATTCGAGAGATGACCGCGGCGGACGAGGGGGCCGTCATGGAGATGGTGGACCGGTTCTACCACAGCCCGGCGGTGGAGCATGAGGTGGACCCGGCCGTTCTCCACCGGTCCTTTCAGGCGGCGGTGGACCCGGCCGAGCCGCTGATCCAGGGCCTGGTGCTGGAGGAAGACGGCCGCCCGGTGGGCTACCATTATATGTGCATCGGCTATTCCGCTGAGGTAGGCGGGCGCTACCTGCTGCTGGATGAGCTCTACCTGGCCCCCGAGTGCCGGGGCAAGGGCTACGGCGAGCAGGTGATCCGCTGGGCCATGGAGCAGCACCCTGAGTGCGCCCGCTACCGCCTGGAGGTCACCGGGGAGAACCGGGCCGCCCGGCTGTACGAGCGGATGGGCTTCCGCTATCTGGACTACAAGCAGATGGTCATTGACCGGTAAAAAGGAGTGTTTGGTATGACGAGGATGGAAGAGACCGAGGCCCTGCGGGCCCGGACGGACGTACACTACAACTGCTGCCAGTCGGTCTTGGTGCCCTTCGCCGATTTGTGCGGCCTGGATAAGGAGACAGCCTTCAAGCTGGGGGCCAACTTCGGCTCCGGCATGCGCCATGGCTCCACCTGCGGCGCGGTGACCGGCGCACTGATGGTGTTGGGGCTGGCGGGCAAGGGGGCCGATGAGGCCACCGCGCTGATGCGCCGGTTCCGGGAAAAAAACCAGGTCCTGGACTGCGCCAATCTGCTCCGGCTGGCCAAGGAGCGGGGGGAGGAGCGCAAGTGCCACTGCGACCGGATGGTATACGAAGCGGTGGAGCTTCTGGAGGACTTGCTGAAATAAGACGATCGGGCACCGGCTGCTGGCCGGTGCCCGATAACGTAAGGGCCTTATTGCAGGGTGAGGACGACGGGGACTTCAAAGGTGGTGCGGCGGGAGGCAAAGAGTTCCATGGAGATGACGTCCCAGTAGCAGTGCTCAATGGTGTACTCTTCAACGAAATACCCCTCGGGAATGGGCGTTTCATAGGGGGTGTTCCGCCAGAGAATGTCACTGGCATAGGTGCTGTGGCCGCCGGTATTCTTTACCGTGCCGTCAGGGGTGCGATAGAAGCCGGTGCCCAACTGGTAGAAGTTCAGGTTCGTCTCGCTGCTGGCGGGAGGCATGGGGGCCAGGAAAGCCACCTGGGCTGTGGTATCGTCCAGGCGGATAGCGCTGATCTCCATGCCCCCCGGCATGGGTTCCAGGGCCTCCCCTGTTTTCAGGCTGACAGTGATAAACTTCTGACTCTTCTCCAGCCACTCTGCCTTGGTGATGTGCAGGGTGAGGGAGTCCGGATCGCTGAAATAAGGGCTCTCGAACAGGTAGGAGTCCCCCATGGCGGTCAGGCCGCTGGCGGAGCCCTTCTCATAGCGGTTGCCCTTCTTGTCCTCCAGATAGAAGTCCAGACTCTGGAGCTCCTCTGCGTTGTCTGGGTCCTGCTCCAGATTTAGCCGGGCGTGGGTGGGGTAGAGCTCCAGATCCACAATCCGGATGTTGTTGCCGTCCAGCTCCAGCCAGCGGTTCACCTCCACCGTGCGGCCTTGGCCCCGGAACCGCTGATCCAGGGGGAGGTCGAAGGTGACCACGGCGTCCGCCGTCCATTCCCCGGCATCGGTGACATCGGGTATGTGGGCCTGCACCTCGCAGGTCAGGCGTAGGGACTCCGGAAGCTGGGACTCCTCCTCCCCGTTAAAGGCCACGGTGATGGCGTTGGACAGCTCCCCGGGGGCCACGCTGTCCATCAGGACGGAGCAGCCCTCCAGCCTTTCTCCGTCGGGGGTGGTGAACGTTGCCCGGGGCATAAAGAACGTGGCCTCCTCCGGCCCGGAGACGGACAGGAAGAGCATCAGCCCGCCCTGGTCGGCCATCAGGTACTCCAGATGGACGGTGATGCCGTTGTCCGTGGCGCTCTGACCGATATACTGCACATAGTCGTTTTCCACAGCGGCCTTGAGGCTGGGAGAGAAGGCCACGGCGGCGGCCAGCTCCTTGAGCACGGGCACTCTCCCGCAGGCCAGGGCGAAGGGGGTGGACAGGTTCACCAGGAGCACGAAGGCGGCAAACACCGCCGCCACGCTCCCGGCGGGGGCGGGGCGCCCCCCGCCCGCCCCAGCCTCCGGCGGCGGGCCCTGGCCCGGGCGCGGGCCACGGCGCCCTCCAGAGCGGGGGGCAGCTCCTCCGGCGCGTCCCGGAGGGCCTTGTATTCTTCCATGCGGTCCATGGCTCAAACCTCCTCGGTCAGATGCAGCTTCAACAGGGACAGGGCCTTCCGCTGGCGGGTGGATACGGTGCCCGGCGGGATGTCCAGGGCCTGGGCGGTCTCCGCCAGGGTGAGTCCCTGGAAGTAGCGCAGCACCACTACCGCCCGCAGCTCACGGGGCAGGCGGGCAACGGCCTCCCGCAGGGGGAGCGCGTCGAAGGCCTCCGCGGCGGTCTCGGGCAGCTCGGCCACCGCCAGCTCCCGCTTCCGGCGGCGCAGCTCGGCGTTGCAGGCGTTGATGAGGATGCGGGTCATCCAGGTGGCGAAATACTCCGGCTGGCGGAGGCGTTTGTAGTGGAGAAAGCCCTGGTAGACCGCCTCGTCCACCGCGTCCACAGCGCAGGCCTCGCTGCCCAGATAGAGCCAGGCGGTGCGGTAGAGCCGGCCTTTCAGTCCCTCCGCCTGTTGAATGAATTCCTGTTCGGTCAAGGGTGGCGCCCCCTTTCTGCCTATTAGAGAAACCGGCGGGCCGTTTTCATTGCGTTTCTTGAAAAAAGTTTGGCTTCATTATATAATAGCCGGGTCAGAGAAAAAAGAGGTCCCGGAGGAATCCTGTTTTGAATCAACTCGACCAACTTCCCATCCCCCTGCTCCAGTGGTACCGCGAAAACGCCCGGGTGCTCCCCTGGCGGAGCGATCCCACCCCCTACCACGTGTGGGTCAGCGAGATCATGCTCCAGCAGACCCGGGTGGCGGCGGTGCTGGACTACTACCGCCGCTTCATGGAGGCCCTGCCCACCGTGGCCGATCTGGCGGCCGTGGAGGAGGACCGGCTCATGAAGCTGTGGCAGGGCCTTGGCTACTACAACCGCGCCCGTAACCTCCAGAAAGCCGCCCGTCAGGTGGCGGAGGACTTCGGCGGGGCGTTCCCCGACACCTATGAGGGCCTTCTCACCCTGTCCGGCGTGGGGGAGTACACGGCGGGGGCCATCGCCTCCATCGCCTTCGGCGTCCCCGTTCCGGCGGTGGACGGCAACGTGCTGCGGGTGGTGGCCCGCATCAGCGGAGACGGCGGCGACATCGCCCGGCCGGACACCAAGGCCCGGATGCGCGCCGCCCTCCAGGCTGTGCTTCCGGTGGACGCCCCCGGCGACTTCAACCAGGCCCTCATGGAGCTGGGGGCCACGGTGTGCCTGCCCAACGGCGCGCCCCTGTGCGACCGGTGCCCGGCGGCGGACTTCTGCACCGCCCGGCGGGAGGAGCGCACCGGGGAGCTGCCCGTCAAGGCGGCAAAAAAGGCCCGGCGCATCGAGGCCCGGACCGTGTTCCTGATTTTCCGGGAAAAGAAGGTGGCCCTGCGGCGGCGGCCGGGGCGGGGACTGCTGGCGGGCCTGTGGGAGTATCCCAACGAGCTCTCCCCCGCCCCCTGTCCGGTGGAGGCGGCCGGGTTATCCGGCGGCCCGGCGGGGAAGCATATCTTCAGCCATATCGAGTGGCACATGACCGCCCAAATCGTGGAGGCCGCCTCGCCGGAGCTGCCGGGGGGGTGGGTGTGGGCCGACCGGGCCGCCCTGGAGCGGGACTACGCCGTGCCCAACGCCTTTCAGGCCTTCGCCGGGGCGGTGGAGGCCCGGCTGTGAAGGAGAGCGCCATGGAGGATGTACTGGCCGCCCAGCGGCGGTATTTTGACAGCGGGGCCACCCGGCCCCTCCGGTTCCGCCGGGAGATGCTCACCCGGCTGGAGCTGGCCCTCACCCGGTGGGAGGGGGAGCTGCTGGAGGCGCTGAAGGCAGATCTCAACAAATCCCCCTACGAGGGGTATATGAGCGAGCTGGGCCCCACCCTGGCGGAGCTGCGCTTTGCCCGCGGGCATCTGAAAAAGTGGGCCCGTCCCGTCCGGCACCCCGCCCCCCTGTCCCAGTTCCCCTCCGTGGGCACGGTGTACCGGGAGCCCTACGGCGTGTCGCTGATCCTCGCCCCGTGGAACTACCCCCTGTTTCTCACCCTGGCCCCCCTGGTGTCCGCCATCGCGGCGGGGTGCACGGCGGTGGTGAAGCCGGGGGAGGACGCCCCCGCCTCCGCCCGCGCCCTGGCGGAAGTGCTGGGGCGGGTGTTTCCGCCGGAGTATATCACCGTGGCTGAGGGGGGACGGGAGGAGGCGGAGGCCCTGGTGGCCCGGCCCTTCGACGTGATCTTCTTCACCGGCAGCCCGGCGGTGGGGAAAAAGGTCATGGCTGCGGCGGCGGAGCACCTCACCCCTGTCACCCTGGAGCTGGGGGGCAGGTCGCCGGTGATTCTGGCCCCCGACGCCGATGTGGAGCTGGCCGCGGCCCGCATCGCCTGGGGCAAGTTTCTCAACGCGGGGCAGACCTGCGTGGCTCCGGACCACGTCTGGGTACCGGAGGGGATGGCGGAGCCCTTTGTGGCCGCCCTGGCCCGGCAGATCACCCGCTTTTACGGCGCGAATCCCTTAGCAGGGGAGGAACTGCCCCGTATCGTCAACCGGCGGCACTTCGACCGGCTGGCCGGGCTGCTGTCCGGCGGGCGGATCGCCGTGGGCGGGCAGACCGACCCGGAGGGCCTGCGCATTGCCCCCACGGTGCTGGTGGACGTGCCGGAGGACAGCCCGGTGCTGGCGGAGGAGATCTTCGGCCCCATCCTGCCTGTGCTGCTCTACCGGAGCCTGCCGGAGCTGGTGGAGGCCCAGAGGCAGAAGCCCCGCCCGCTGGCCCTCTACCTGTTCACCCGGAGCCGCTCCGTCGAGCGGGCGGTGCTGGAGGCCCTGCCCTTCGGGGGCGGGTGCGTCAACGACACGGTGGTGCACCTGGCCGACCCCCGCCTCCCCTTCGGCGGGGTGGGGAACAGCGGCATGGGCGCCTGCCACGGCAAGGCGGGCTTCGACGCCTTCACCCACGAAAAGAGCGTACTCAAAAGAGGGCGGCTGGACATTCCCGTCCGCTATCCGCCCTATGGGAAAAAGCACCTGGGCATTTTGAAAAAACTGATGTGACGCGGGAGGAACACCGACATGGCAAAACTCTATTTCCGTTACGGGGTCATGGGCTCCAGCAAGACGGCCAACGCGCTGATGGTGCGCTACAACTACGAGGAGCGGGGCCAGGACGCCCTGCTGGTCAAGCCCGCGGTGGATCAGCGGGACGGGGCCCGGTTCGTGGCCTCCCGGGCGGGGCTGAGCCACCCGTGCATCTACTTCTCCGACCTGATGGAGATGACGCCCCGCCAGCTCAAGCCCTACGCCTGCATCATCGTGGACGAGGCCCAGTTCCTCACCCGGGACGAGGTGCGCTACCTCACCGATCTGGTGGACGACTGGAACATCCCCGTCATCTGCTACGGCCTGCGCACCGACTTCAAGGGGGAGCTGTTCCCCGGCTCGGCGGAGCTGCTGGCCACGGCGGACGTGATTGAGGAGGTCAAGACCATCTGCTGGTGCGGCAAGAAGGCCCTGTGCAACGCCCGCTTTGACGAGAGCGGCCACGTCATCAAGGAGGGCGAGCAGGTGGTGCTGGGGGCCAACGACAAGTACATCGGCCTGTGCCGCAAGCACTGGAAAGAGGGCAACTTAGGGCCGCAGTAACTCCGGGCCCATGCACTCCACGGCCAGCAGGAAGCCCAGCCGCAGCCCCTCGGAGAAGGCGTACTGTCCGTGGCCCAGCACGGGGCTGTCCCGCAGCTCCTCCGGCCAGTGCCGGGGGTTCGGATGGCCGACGAAATATTGATAGAGTTCTTCCATCGCAGGGGACATGAAAATCACCTCCTAACGTCCTTTAAGTCGTCATCATAATAACACTACTAAAAGGTCGTGTCAAGAGAAAAGAGGAAAAGATGCAATTTTGTGAGAAGCTCTATGCCCTGCGCCAAGAGCGGGGGTTGACACAGAAGCAGGTAGGCGAGGCGCTTTCCATGGCCGCCCGTCAATACCAGCGCTTTGAAAAGGGCGAACAGAAGCCGGGGTTTGACAATCTGCGGAACATGGCGGACTTTTACGGGGTGTCGGTGGACTGGCTGATGGGCCGCACAGAGCGCCGGGAGGTCTGGCGGTAATCGGCCGCGCCTCCGCGGCCCTGTAGGGGCGGCCTTTATGGCCGCCCGCAGGCGATCGCCAGGGCCGCCTCAACGCTCCTCCGCGTAGGGGCCGACGCCCCAGGGCGGCCTCTCTTGCCCCTCTGGGGCAATTCACCTTCTGCCCACATCGGCCCG
>OBUT01000266.1_pt1 | contig 16548 bp, 17 predicted proteins | sample 1475941 | NCBI WGS metagenome assembly OBUT01 (sample SAMEA2579956, study PRJEB22360) | human gut metagenome | biome: human gut; feature: human-associated habitat; material: faeces | place: Denmark | collected 2008/2010
CCGGCGGGGGCACCGAGAAGGCGGGCTTGCACAGCACCACATGGCAGTCGGGCAGGGCGGGCAGAGTGGTGAGCACCTCCCCCCGCCCCTCGGCCAGGGCGGTGCCGCCCCGGACGCAGTAGGGCACGTCGGAGCCCACCCGGGCCCCGATGGCCTCCAGCCGCTCCGGCGGGAGGCCCAGCCCCAGCAGGCGGTTGAGCCCCCGCAGGACGGCAGCGGCGTCGGCGCTGCCCCCCGCCAGCCCGGCGCACACCGGGATGGACTTGTCCAGCTCAATGGACAGCCCGCCGCAGTCCGCCCCCGTCTCCGCGCACAGGCGCAGGGCGGCGGCCGCCGCCAGGTTGCGCTCGTCGGCGGGCAGGAAGCCCAGGCTGCTGCGCATGGACAGGGGCTTTCCCGTGCCGGTCTCCAGGCGGAGGGCGTCGCTGAGGGTCACGGTCTGCATGACCATGCGCATCTCGTGGTAGCCGTCGCTCCGCCGGTCCAGCACGTCGAGAGAGAGATTCAGCTTGGCGTAGGCCCTTGTTTCCAGAACGGGCATCGGGTCACCCCCTTATCGGATCTTGCGCGCCTCCAGGTAAAAGCGCTTGTCGTGGGCCTCCCCCATGGAGAAGGTCTTGCGGGGGAGCACCCCGTCCCGGATGACGGTGGGAAAGAGCTGCTCCTTGCCCATGGCGGGCAGCAGGAAGGCGATATTGCCGGGGCGGGCGGCCAGATCCCGGGCCACATCCGCGCCGTGGATGTAGTCGATGCTCTCCCCGTGCTCCTTCACGTAGGCGTCCAGGAAGGGCTGGAGGGTGCCCACCTCCAACTGGGCCTCCGGGCGGGGCACAGTGACCGCGCCCTTCCCCCCGGCATGGGAGAAGCGGAGCACATGGCCGTCCCCCTCCCCCCGGTATGCGCCTGGGAGGGCGGAGAGCAGCTCCTCCACCACCCGCTCCGGCTCCACGCCGAAGACCACCCGGTGGATGGGCTCGAACTCCAGGGAGGCGTCGTGGAGGTTGACCAGCTCGCACAGGGCGTACCGGGCGGGCAGGCTGTCCCACTGCTCCCTGGGGGTGAGCTTCTTCTGCCGCTCATAGCACTCCTTGGCGGTAGCCAGGGAGTGGTTGCCGTCCCCCACGGCGAAGAGGAGCACCGGCTTGTCCTCCACACCGTAGCGGGCGCGGAAGGCCGCCGGATCGGCCAGCTTCCGGAGGGCGGCGGCCACCAGGGCCATGCTCTCCCCGTCCAGCCGCCAGCCGGCGATGTGGCCGCCCCGCTCCATGAGGTCGAAGTCGTACACCTTTTCCATCTGGTCCTTGCGGGCGGAGAGGGGCTCAAGCACCGTCTTTTCCGGGTCGTCGGCCAGCAGCATCACGTGGGGCAGCTCCAGGGGGGCGTTCTTGCGCACCGCCACCCGGGGCGGAATGCGGGCCATGACGGTGCCCTCGGTGGCCCGCACCTGGGCCTCCGCGCCGGGCTCGTAGTCGTACTGCTCCAGATCCACCATGCCCACCAGGCCCCGGCGCAGGCGCAGGTTGTCCAGCCGCCGCTCCACATAGATCAGGCTGGCGGGCAGGGTGCGGAACCGCTCCTCCCGCAGGTAGCGGGTCATGGTGTTGTTGACCTCCATGATGTCGGTCTCCACGCTTGGGCCGTCCAGGCAGCTCTCGGGCAGGATCAGGCGCAGGGTGGATGGGGCGGAGCCCACCAGCTCCTCCACCTCCTGCCAGTACTCCGGCTGGGAGGTGTACTGGTCGCAGGCCACCACCGACCACTTGGTGTAATCACAGTTCTGTGGCAGGAGGATGTCCGCCGGGCGGAAGGCCAGGCCGTCAAACGGGTCGCGCATACGTCCGCCCTCCTCAGTCCATGGCCCGCCGGATGGCGGCCAGCAGCTCGTCAAAGCCCTCGTAGGCGGGCACCTCCGGGTGATCGGCCTTGATCTGCGCCGTGCTCTTGAAGAGGAAGCCGGCGCGGCTGGCCTGGATCATGCCCAGGTCGTTGTAGCTGTCCCCGGCGGCGATGGTGTCGTAGCCGATGGACTGGAGGGCCTTCACCGTGGTCAGCTTGGACTGGGGGCAGCGCATGCGGAAGCCGGTGATGGCCCCGTCGGGCGCCACCTCCAGGGTGTTGCAGAACAGGGTGGGCCAGTTCAGCTTTTTCATCAGGGGCTGGGCGAACTGCTCAAAGGTGTCGCTGAGGATCAGGACCTGGGTGAAGCTGCGCAGCTCGTCCAGAAATGCCCGCGCGCCGGGCAGGGGGTCGATTTGGGCAATGGTAGCCTGAATCTCCCGCAGCCCCAGGCCGTGCTCCCGCAGTATGCCCAGGCGGTACTCCATCAGCTTGTGGTAATCGGGCTCGTCCCGGGTGGTGCGCTTGAGGGCGGGGATGCCGCTGGCCTCGGCGAAAGCAATCCAGATCTCGGGGACCAGCACGCCCTCCATGTCCAGACAGGTGATGTACATATGCTGCCTCCTCTTATGAATGGGGGTGGATGGAAGCTCAGCCCTCCCGGGCCTGCTTCTTGCGCAGGTTGGTCAGGAAGTTGTCCATGCGGGTCAGGGCCTCGGCGATGTCCTTCATGCTGGTGGCGTAGCAGCAGCGGATGAAGCCCTCGCCGCCGGGGCCAAAGGCGGCGCCGGAGATGACGGCCACCTTCTCCTCCATCAAAAACCGCTCGCAGAATTCGTCGGAGGTCAGGCCGGTGCCCCGGATGTCGGGAAACACGTAAAAGGCGCCCTTGGGCTCGAAGCAGGGCAGGCCGATGCGGCGCAGGCCCTCCACCAGATAGCGGCGGCGGCCGTCGTACTCGTCCCGCATCTTCTCGATGTCCACGTCGCCGTTGCGCATGGCCTCAATGGCGGCGTACTGGCTGGTGGTGGGGGCGGACATGATGCCGAACTGGTGGAGCTTGAGCATCTGCTGGAGGATGGGCGCAGGGCCGCAGACGTAGCCCATGCGCCAGCCGGTCATGGCGTGGCTCTTGGAGAAGCCGTTGACCACGATGGTGCGGTCGTACAGCTCGGGCAGGTTGGCGGGCGACACGTGCTTCTGGCCGTAGGTCAGCTCGGCGTAGATCTCGTCGGAGATGACCATGGCGTTGGTGTCCTTCAGCACCCCGGCCAGCGCCTCCAGATCAGCCCGCTCCAGAATACCGCCGGTGGGGTTGGAGGGGAAGGGGAGCACCACGGCCTTGGTGCGGGGGGTGAGGGCGGCGCGGAGCTGCGCGGCGGTGAGGCGGAACTCGTTCTCCGCCTTCAGCTCCACGTACACCGGCGTACCCCCGGCCATGGACGTCAGGGGCCCGTAGCACACAAAGGAGGGCACGGGGATGATCACCTCATCGCCGGGGTTGAGGATGCACCGCAGGGCCAGGTCGATGGCCTCGCTGCCGCCCACTGTGACCACAATCTGATGGGCGAAGTCGTATTGCAGGCCGAAGCGGCGGTTCAGGTAGGCCGCGATCTCCCGGCGCAGCTCCGCCATGCCGGCGTTGGAGGTGTACTTGGTGAAGCCCTTCTCCAGAGAGTAGATGCCCGCGTCCCGGATGTGCCAGGGGGTGACGAAATCGGGCTCCCCCACGCCCAGAGAGATGGCATCCTTCATCTCCTCCAGGATATCGAAAAAGCGCCGGATGCCGGAGGGTTTGACCTCCTGGATGCGCCGGCAGAGTATTTCATCGTAATTCATGAAAAGATCCACTCCTTCTCCTGCTGCTCCTGCTTTTCAAAGATCAGGTGCTTCTCCTTGTACTTGTGCAGGATAAAATGGGTGGCGGTGCCCGTCACGTCCTCCAGGGTGGACAGGCGCTCCCCCACAAACTGGGCCACCTCTTTCAGCGTGCGGCCCGAGATAATGACGGTGAGATCAAAGGCGCCGCTCATCAGATAGACGCTCTCCACCTCGTCGTACTGGTAGATGCGCTCGGCCACCCGGTCAAAGCCGTCGCCCCGCTGGGGCGTCACCTTCACCTCAATGAGGGCGGTGACCGCCTCCCGGTCGGTGCGGTCCCAGTCCACGATGGCCTGATAGCCCAGGATGGTCTTGTCCGCCTCATAGCGCTGAATGGCGGCCTTCACGTCCGCCACGGTCATATCCGTCATGGATGCAAGCTGTTCATGGGTCAGCGTGCAGTCTTGTTCCAGAAGCCGGAGCAGCTTTGCCATAATACTTCCTCCCATCTGCATTTGAGCCCGCGCAAGCCGCGGGACAGCTTTATAAACTCTTATTATATACGCCCCCTCCCAGGATTACAATAGCGCATTCAAGCTCCCCCGCGCGGCATTCGCCGCTTTGTGCGGTATGATGAAATATTTTATTTATCCCTGCCATTTTCTTGTAGAAATCCATCTCTCAATATGGTATGATAAACGGTGACGTACAAATCCCTTTTCACTTCAAACAACGACGGAGGTGTTACGATGGACTACGCCGAGATGGTCAGCCAGATCATGGCCGCCGAACAGGGCGCCAAGGTGCTGGCGGAGGAGTCCCGTGCCAGGCGGCAGCAGCTCCAGGCCGGCCTGGAGCAGGAGATCTCCGCTATGCGCGAGAGCTATCTGGCGCGGGCCCGGCAGCGGCTGGAGCAGGTGCAGCAGACTGAGGAGGCCGCCGCCGAGGAGGCGCTGGACCGGCTGGACCGAAAGCTGGAGCAGACCATGCGCGCGGTGGAGGCGTCCTATGAGAAAAACAAGGAGCGCTGGGTGGACACCCTGTTCTCCCTGATCGTGGGCGTGCAGCCGTGAAAAACGCGGAGATGACCTACGGCGCGCTGTCCGCCAAGATCCGCGCCCTCTACGGCAAGCGCCTGCGGGCGGACGACTTTGCCCGGCTGGCCGGGCTGAAAAATGAGGCCGAACTGCTGGAGGCCCTGCGGCAGCACCCGGGCTGGAGCCGCGCCCTGTCCCTGGTTCCCCCCGGCGCCTGGTCCTACGTGGGCCGGGTGGAGATGGAGGGCGCTCTGCGGGACGAGCTGCGGCTGGAGTACCGGAGCCTGTCCTATTACGTCCCCCGGGAGGACAAGCCCCTGATGCAGTTCCAGCTCCGGGCTGCGGAGCGGAGCGCCCTCCTGGCCGCCCTGCGCCGGCTCAAGACCGGCCGCTACGCCAAGGAGCCTCCCCCCACGTCTGCGGTGCCCCTCCGCCTGCGGCTGGACGAGGGGGCCCTGGCCTCCTGCACCAGCTACGACCAGCTCCTGGACGCTGCCCGCGACACCATCTACGCGCCCGTGCTCCGGCACCTGCGCCCAAGCCGGGACGGCGCACTGCCCGACTTCACCCTGGCGGAGGCCGCCCTGCGCACCGCCTACTTCTCCCACCTCTACCGCATCGTCCACCGGCAGTATACCGGCCGCACCCAGAAGGTACTTCTCCGCGCCCTGGGGGAGCAGATCGACCTGCTCAACATCATCCATGTGCTCCGCCTCAAAACCTACTTCCCCCAGACGGAGCCGGAGACCTATCTGCGCGTTCTCTTCCCCTTTCACTACCGCCTCAACCCCGACTTCACCCGCGCCCTCTGCGCCGCCCCCGGCGTGGACGACGTCTTCGCCCTGCTGCGGGACTCCCCCTACCGGGACTGCTTCGACGGCGTGGCGGTGGGCGCGGTGGAGGAGTACTACCAACGGGCCATCTGCCGCTTCAACAAGCGTCAGCTCGCCGCCGTGCCCCCCTCCATTTACACCGCCGTGGCGTACCTGGAGCTCAAGGAGCTGGAGCTGAGTGTGCTGATTAACGTGATCGAGTCGGTGAAATACGGCGTCTCTTACCGCGCAGAACTCGCAGATCTGGTGGGCCAATAAGCCCCCCAAGCCCATGTCAAGGAAGGAGCTACCGCAATGTCCGTTGTCCCGATGAAGCTGCTCACCATCGCCGGGCCGCTGGAGCGGTTTGACGATGTGGTGCGCGCCTGCGTCATCGACCAGGAGTTCCACCCGGAAAACGCCCTGCAGCTCATGCGGAGCGTGAAGGGCCTGCGGCCCCTGGAGCTGGAAAACCCCTACAGCGCACTCCTCCACCGCTCGGTGGAGGTGGCCGATGAGGCGGGCATCCCCCTGGCCTATGCCCCCTTCGACCCCGCGTCCCCCTTGGAGGATTTCGCTTCCTATTTCGATTCCCTCTCCGGGCGCATCGCCGCCCTGCACCGGCGGAGGGAGGAGCTGGAGCACAAGGCCGACGAGGCCCGCAGCATGGTGGACCAGCTCCAGAACCTCCGGGGACTCAACGTCAGCCTGGACGAGCTCTGGGGCCTGGATCACGCCCGGTTCCGATACGGCTACCTGCCCCGGGAGACCTACGACGGCTTCCGGGAGGCCCTCAACGAGGAGGAGGACATCTTTTTCGTCCCCACCACCCTGGGCGCCCGGCGGGTATATGGGGTCTACTTCACCACCAAGGAGGCCCACCACAAGGTGGACTCCCTGTTCAATTCCCTGCACTTTGTACGCATTCGTCTGGAGGACCCGCCCGGCGGGACGGTGGACAACGCCACGGCAGAGCTCAACGCCCAGGTGGAGGCCGCCCAGGCGGCGGTGGCCCAGGTGGGGCAGGAGCTGGAGGAGCTGCGCCGGCAGGAGCGGGAGCACATTCTATCCAGCTACTCCTACCTGCGCTACCACAGCGAGTGCTGCGGGCTGCGCCAGTACGCCTGCCGCAGCAAGGGCACCTTTTACCTCACCGGCTGGGTGCCGGCGGCGGCGGTGCCGGAAATCGAGGAAACGCTCGCCCGGTTCCCCAACCTGTCCTGCGTAGCCGATACCGCCGATGACGTGCGCCACGCCAAGCCCCCCACCAAGCTGAAAACCTGCTTCCTGGGCCGGGTGTTCCAGCCCTTCCTGGAGATGTATGGCCTGCCCGCCTACAACGAGAAGGACCCCTCCCTGTTCATGGCCCTGACCTACTGCCTGTTCTTCGGCATCATGTTCGGCGACCTGGGGCAGGGGCTCTGTCTGGCCCTCATTGGCCTTGTACTGGCCAGGTGGAAGGGCATGTGGCTGGGCGGCATCATCACCTGCTGCGGCCTGTCCGGCGCGCTGTTCGGCTGCGTCTACGGGTCGGTGTTCGGCTTTGAGGACATTCTCCCCGGTTTTAAAATCATGGAGGAGACTACCTTTGCGGGCCTGGGCGTGGTGAGCAATGTCCTGCTGCTGCTGGTCCTGTCCATCTGTCTGGGCGTATTTATGCTGCTGCTGGTGATGGTCATCAACATCCTCAACGGCATCCGCCAGAAAAACTATGAAAAAATCCTCTTCGGGCCCAACGGCGCGGCGGGCATCGTGTTTTACGCCGGACTGCTCACCGCGGCCGTGTCCACCCTGGCCTTCGGCGTGAACCTGTTCACCCCCGCCTATGTGCTGCCCGTGCTCATTCTCCCCCTGGTGCTCATGCTCCTGCGGGAGCCGCTGTCCCATCTGCTGGCCAAGGACCCCCACTGGAGGGAATTTTCAGTGGGCGAGGTGCTGGGCACCGGCTTCTTCGAGCTGTTCGAGACCCTGCTCAGCTACCTGACCAACACCCTGTCCTTCATGCGCGTGGGCGCCTATGCCATCACCCACGTGGGCCTGATGCTGGTGGTCCACATGCTGGCCGGCCTGGCCGGCGGGGTGGGCGGCCCGGCGGGCATCCTGATCCTGGTGCTGGGCAACGCCTTCGTCATGGGCTTCGAGGGCCTTCTGGTGGGCATCCAGGTGCTCCGTCTGGAGTTCTACGAGCTCTTCGGCCGCTTCTACGACGACGGCGGCATCCCCTTTGTCCCGAAAAAAATCGACTATGCTGCCCGCACAAACGGGTAATCCTGAGGAGGTAGTCACCATGCTGAAATTCATTGTCCTGTTCTTTGCCGCCTTCGCGGTTTTCTCCCCCCTGTTCCTCATCGGCATCCGCAAGTACACCGGACGCAGGGCCAAGCGGGCCCTTGGAGCCAACATCGCCTCCTTCTTCGCCTTCCTGGTATTGGCCAGCGTGGTGGGCATCGGCGGCAGCGCCTCCGCCGCCGGATGCCGCCCCCCCCCGGAGGCCGCCGCGGCGGCTGGCGGTATCGCCGAGGGCCTCAAGTACGTAGGCGCTGCCCTGGCCGTGGGCCTGAGCGGCATCGGCGGCGGCATCGCCGTGGCCTCCTCCGCGTCTGCCGCCCTGGGCGCCATCTCCGAGAACGACAAGGCCTTCGGTAAGGCCCTCATCTTCGTTGGCCTGGCCGAGGGTGTGGCGCTGTACGGCCTGATCGTGGCGCTGCTGCTGCTCTTCGTGTAATCCGTCCAGAGGTATCGGTGTGCTGCGCAGGCGCACAAGTTGAATTGCTCCGAGGGGCAAGAGAAAGTACCCTGGGGTGTGTCCTGCTCCGCACGGATTTTGATTTGATTTCGCCCGCGGGGCGGGCGAAACGCTGAGAGGCAACTTATGAAATACTTCGTCATCACCGACAGCACGGATACCCAGGTGGGGCTGCGCCTGGCTGGCATCGAAGGGGTCGTGGTGCGGGAGGAGCCCCTGGTGCGCGCCGCCATCCAGACCGCCGCCGCCGATCCCGACATCGCCGTGCTGCTCATCACCGAAAAGCTGGCCGCCCTGTGCCAGGATCTCATCGCCCCGCTGAAGCTCACCGCCCAGCGGCCCCTGGTGGTGGAGATCCCCGACCGGCACAGCGCCGGCCGCGCCCCCGACTCCATCACCCGCTACATCCGGGAGGCCATTGGAGTCAAGCTCTGACCAGCTCCGTGAGGAGGTTAACTATGCCTGATATGAATCAAAAGCTGGACCGCTTCACCGCCAAAATCCTGGCGGAAGCCGCCGACGAGAGCAAGCGCGCCCTCGCGGAGGTCAAGCGCCGCCGGGAGCTCCGCTTTCAGGAAGCAGAGGACGCGGCGCTGAAGGAGGCCTATGAATACATCCACGGGGAGGTGGCCCGCATCCAGTCGGAGGCCGGGCGGGGCGTGTCCCGCCATATGCTGGAGAACAAGCGGGCCCTCTACCTGCGCCGCACCGAGATGGCCCAGGAGGTCTTCGCCCTGGTGCGGGCCAAAATCGCCGCCTTCACCCGCACTCCCGCCTATGGCCAGCGGCTCACTGCCCTGCTGGCCGAGGCGCTGGAGCAGCTCTCCGGCGCGGAGGAGGTGCTGGTTACCCTGCGGGGCGACGATCTGAGCTTTCGGGAGGCCCTGGCCGCCTCCGCGCCCCAGATCCGCCTGACCTTCCGGGAGGGGGACTTCCGCCTGGGCGGCCTGATCGCCGAGTCCCCCGACCTGGGCCTGCGGGTGGACTCCTCCTTTGACAGCGCAGCCGGCGAGTTGTCTGGCCACTTTGCCGAGCTCTTCGGCCTGTCGCTCTCCGACGAATAAGAAAGGATGGTACTTCCAATGAATCAAACGCACTATACCATCCACGGCATCAACGGCCCGGTCGTCAAGGTGACCGGCGGCAAGGGCCTGGCCATGATGGATATGGTCAGCGTGGGCGAGGAGGGCCTGATCGGCGAGGTGGTCAGTGTGGACCGCTCGGCCACCACCGTCCAGGTCTACGAGGACACGGCCGGCCTCAAGCCCGGCCAGCCGGTGGTGAGCCAGGGGGCCCCCATGGCCATCACCCTGGGCCCCGGCATGCTGACCAACATCTTCGACGGCATTGCTCGCCCCCTCAAGGTCATTGAGGCGGAGAGCGGCCCCTTCATCGGCCGTGGGCTGAACATCCCCTCCCTGGACCAGGAGAAGACGTGGGATGTCACCCTCCATGTAAAGGCAGGCGACGTTCTCGCCCCTGGCGCACTCTATGCCTCCTGCCCGGAGACCCCCCTCATCGTCCACCGCTGCCTGGTGCCTGCCGGGGTGTCCGGCCGGGTCACCAAGGTGGCGCCCGCCGGGGCCTACCGGGTCAGCGACACTCTGGTGGAGCTCACCGACGACCACGGGCAGATCCACCCCCTGGCCCTGGCCCAGCGGTGGCCCATCCGCACCCCCCGCCCCATCGCCCAGCGGCTGCCCATCGACCGGCCTCTGGTCACCGGGCAGCGGATCATCGACACCCTTTTCCCCATCGGAAAGGGGGGCGCCGCCGCCATCCCCGGCCCCTTCGGCGCGGGCAAGACCATGACCCAGCACCAGCTGGCCAAGTGGTCGGACGCGGACATCATCGTCTACCTGGGCTGCGGCGAGCGCGGCAATGAGATGACCCAGGCTCTGGAGGAGTTCTCCGAGCTGCTGGATCCCAAGAGCCAGCAGCCCCTGATGAACCGCACCATCCTCATCGCCAACACCTCCAACATGCCGGTGGCCGCCCGCGAGGCGTCGGTCTACACCGGCATGACCATCGCCGAGTACTACCGGGATATGGGCTACCACGTGGCCCTCATGGCCGACTCCACCTCCCGCTGGGCGGAGGCCCTGCGGGAGATCTCCGGCCGGCTGGAGGAGATGCCCGCCGAGGAGGGCTTTCCCGCCTACCTGGCCTCCCGCCTGGCCGAGTTCTACGAGCGGGCGGGCTATGTGAAGACTCTGGAGGGGAAGGAGGGGAGCGTCACTGTGATCGGCGCCGTCTCCCCCCAGGGCGGCGACTTCTCCGAGCCGGTCACCCAGAATACCAAGCGCTATGTGCGCACCTTCTGGGGCCTGGACCGCGCCCTGGCCTATGCCCGCCACTTCCCCTCCATCAACTGGCTGACCTCCTACTCGGAGTACGCCGACGATCTCAGGCCCTGGTACGACGAGCACGCGGGGCCGGAGTTCGTCACCTGCCGCCACCAGATGGCCCACCTGCTCCAAAAGGAGTCGGAGCTGATGGAGATCGTCAAGCTCATCGGCGCGGACATTCTGCCCGAGGATCAGAAGCTCATCATCGAGACCGCCAAGCTCTTCCGGGTGGGCTTTCTCCAGCAAAACGCCTACCACGCCATCGACACCTATGTGCCCCTGGACAAGCAGCTGCGCATGATGGAGCTGATGCTCAAGCTCTACAGCGGCGCCAAGGACATCGTCTCCCGGGCCATCCCCCTGTCCCAGCTCAAGGAGACCGGCATCTTCGAGTCTCTGGCCAAGATGAAGTACGAGGTGCCAAACGACGGCCAGGAGAAGTTTGCGGAGTATGACGCCGCCATTGAGGACGCCCTGCGGCAGGTCAACGAGGCCAACCGCTGAGGTTGGAGATAGAGGTGAAACACTGACATGAGACTGGAATACATCGGCCTTTCGGAGCTGTCCGGCTCCCTCATCGCCCTGGAGGGGGTCAAGAACGTGGCCTACGACGAGATGGCGGAGGTCACTCTGGAGAACGGGGAGCGCCGCTATGGCCGCGTCATCCTCATTGACGGCGACCGGGTGGTTCTCCAGGTATTTGAGGGCACCCGGGGCATCTCTCTGGAGAACGCCTCCACCCACTTCACCGGCAAGAGCATGGACATCGCCCTGTCCAAGGAGATGCTGGGCCGGGTGTTCGACGGCGCGGGCCGCCCCATCGACGCCCTGGGCGAGATCTACCCGGAGGAGCGGCGCAACATCAACGGCTCCGCCATCAACCCCGTCTCCCGCAAGTACCCTCGAAGCTGCATCTACACCGGCATATCCGCCATCGACGGCTGCGCCACCCTCATCCGGGGGCAGAAGCTGCCCATCTTCTCCGGCTCCGGCATGAAGCACAACGAGCTGGCCGCCCAGCTCGTGCGGCAGGCCAGGGTACCCAACCAGGACGGGGAATTTGCCATCGTCTTTGCGGCCATGGGCGTGAAGAACGACACCGCCGAGTTCTTCCGCCGCTCCTTCGAGGAGGCCGGCGCCCTGAGCCGGGTGGTCATGTTCCTCAACCTGGCCTCCGACCCCATCATCGAGCGCATCCTCACCCCCCGCTGCGCCCTGACGGCGGCGGAGTTCCTGGCCTTTGAGCACGGCTACCACGTGCTGGTGGTGCTCACCGACATGACCTCCTACTGCGAGGCCCTGCGCGAGTTCTCCTCCTCCAAGGGGGAGATCCCCTCCCGCAAGGGCTTCCCCGCCTACCTCTACTCGGATCTGGCCTCCCTCTACGAGCGGGCGGGCATGATCCACGGCCGCACCGGCTCGGTGACTCAGGTGCCGGTGCTCACCATGCCCAACGACGACATCACCCACCCCATCCCCGATCTCACCGGCTACATCACCGAGGGACAGATCGTGCTGGACCGGGAGCTGGATCAGAAGGGCATCTATCCCCCCATCGCCATTCTCCCCTCCCTGTCCCGCCTGATGAAGGACGGCGTGGGCAAGGGCTTCACCCGGGAGGATCACTACGACGTATCCAACCAGCTCTTTGCCTCCTACTCCAAGGTGCAGGACGCCCGCAGCCTGGCCAGCGTCATCGGCGAGGACGAGCTGAGCGAGCTGGACAAGCAGTATCTGGCCTTCGGCGACGCCTTCGAGCGCAAGTTTGTCCACCAGAGCCTGGTGGAAAACCGCACCATTGCGGAGACGCTGGACCTGGGGTGGAAGCTGCTGACCATGCTGCCCAGGGGCGAGCTGGACCGGGTGGACGCCAAGACCATCGAGGCCCACTATGTGGAGGGGGCGTGGAAGGAGCTCTTTGAGCGGAAGCAGTCGTAGCCCAGAAAGGAGCTGAACCGCCATGGCCAACCTGCTGCCCACCAAGGGCAACCTGATCGCCGCCAAGCGTTCCCGGACGCTGGCCCGGACGGGCTACGAGCTGATGGATCGCAAGCGCAACATCCTCATCCGGGAGCTTATGGGCATGATGGACACCGCCAAGGAGCTTCAGGGGCAGATCGACACCGTCTTTACCGAGGCCTACGCCGCCCTCCAGGCGGCCAACATCCGCCTGGGCATCTGCGACCGCATCGCGGAGGCGGTGGACGTGGACGACTCCCTGACCCTGCGCTATCGCTCCGTCATGGGGGTGGAGCTGCCCCGCATCCCCGGCCAGTCCCCCCCGCCCCGGCCGGAGTACGGCATGGGGGATACCTGCTCCGAGCTGGATGAGTGCTACCTCAAGTTCTACAGGGTCAAGGAGCTGACCCGCCGGCTGGCGGAGGTGGAGACCTCTATCTACCGCCTGGCCGACGCCATCAAAAAGACCCAGAAGCGGGCCAACGCTTTACAGAACATTGTCATTCCCGGCCTGGACGGCACCATCCGTTTCATCACCGACGCCCTGGAGGAGAAGGAGCGGGAGGAGTTTGCCCGTTTGAAGGTCATCAAGCGGGTGACCACAAAACAGAAGTGAGGCGGAATTCCGCCTCACTTTTGTTTCAGTATGTGCGCACACAGACCTCCCGGATTTTGGCCTGGAGGCTCTTCAAGTCCTCAAAGCTCTCCGGCCGCTTGCGGGGATCCCGCAGCAGGGCGGAGGGGTGGTACATGGCCATCATCCACACCCCGGCCTTTTCGATCCACTGGCCATGCTCACGGGTGATTTTGAAGTCCTCCTTGATGAGCTTCATGGCGGCGATGCGCCCCAGGCAGACGATGATCTTCGGCTTGAGCAGGGCCACCTGGTTGCGCAGATAGCCGATGCAGGCCTCCTGCTCGATGTTCAGGGGGTCCCGGTTCTGGGGCGGGCGGCACTTAACCATGTTGCCGATGAACACCTTCTCCCGCTTCAGGTCGATCATGGCCAGCATATCGTCCAGCAGTTGGCCCGCCCGGCCCACAAAGGGCCGGCCGGTGCGGTCCTCCTGCTCGCCGGGGCCCTCCCCGATGAACATGACCTCCGCGTCCCTGGCTCCCTCGCCGAACACCACGTTGGTCCGGGTCTCCGCCAGGCCGCACTTCTGACAGTGGATGCACTCCTCATAGAGGGCGTCCCAATCCTTCATAGTCTCTCACCTCAGTGTGTGGTTTTCGACATTGTACCACACCCGCGCCCCCGGTGCAAAAAAATTTTGTGCTTGACTTTTGCCTTCAAACTGCGTATACTACGCTCAACAAAGGCAGAGAGAACGACCGCCCCCCGTGAGGGCCGACAGAGAATCCGGGTCACCGACTGAGAGCCCGGTCCGGCAGGATGGGATGGCGCAACACGTTTGAGCCGGCGTCCCGAGCCCTGGCCTCAGGGGGTAGGCGCGCCCGTCCCACCCGCGTTAAGGGTTCCGAGTGGCGTCCGTTGCACACGACGGCGCAATTTTGGGTGGTACCGCGGAGTTTGTTCCGTCCCGAAGCTGGAAAACCGGCTTCGGGATTTTTTTATTCTTTTTTGCAGAAAGGTGTGATTGGCATGGAAGTTCTGGCAACGAAATTTGACGCGGCGGTGGTGGGCCGGAATAACCGGGCCGTCACCCTGCACGGGATGGTGCACGCCCTGCGGGATCTGGGCGGGGTCACCTTCCTCACCCTGCGCACCCGGGAGGGGCTGATCCAGTGCGTCTGTCCCCGGCGTCCTGAGGGGGTGCGTGAGGAGTGCGCCGTCTCTGTCTCCGGCTTACTCCGGCCCGAACCCCGGGCGCCCGGCGGGGCGGAGCTGGCGGAGGCCCGGTGCACGGTGCTCTCCCGGCCCGCCGCGCCCCCGCCGGTGCCCCTGTCCAAAAGAGTCCCCTCAGCCTGGACACGGAACTCTCCCTCCGCCCGGTGACCCTCCGCGCCCCCCGCGCCCGGGCGGTGTTCCGCATCCAGGCGGCCGTCTGCCGGGCCTTCCGGGAGTTTCTCCAGGGGGAGGGCTTTACCGAGATCCACACCCCCAAGCTGGGCCGGGCCGGGGCCGAGGGAGGCTCCAGCCAGTTCCGGCTGGACTATTTCGGCCGGAAAGCTGTGCTGGCCCAGTCCCCCCAGCTCTACAAGCAGGCCATGGTGGGGGTGTTTGAGCGGGTGTATGAGATCGGCCCGGTGTTCCGGGCGGAGAAGCACGCCACCCAGCGGCACCTGAACGAATATACCTCCCTGGATCTGGAGATGGGCTTTCTCCACTCCTTTACCGACCTGATGGCGCTGGAGCAGGGCTTTCTGCGCCGCCTTGTGGCCCTGCTCCGGCAGGAATACGCCGGAGAGCTGGCCCTGCTGGGTGCGGAGCTGCCCGATGCGGAGCACATACCCGCCGTCCGCTTTGACGAGGCCAAGCGCCTGGCGGCGGAGGCCTACGGCTATGCCATCCGGGAGCCCTACGATCTGGAGCCGGAGGAGGAGCAGCACATCGGCCGGTACGCCAAGGAGGTGTGGGGCAGCGACTTCGTGTTCGTCACCCACTACCCCGGCAGGAAGCGTCCCTTCTACACCATGGACGATCCGGAAGACCCCCGGTACACCCTCTCCTTCGATCTGCTCTTCCGGGGGATGGAGATCACCACCGGCGGCCAGCGTATCCACAATTACGGCCAGCAGGTGGAAAAGTTAAAGGCGCGGGGCATGGAGCCGGAGGATTTTTCGGGCTACCTGCTGTTCCACAAGCACGGCGCGCCGCCCCACGGCGGCCTGGGCATCGGCCTGGAGCGGCTGACCATGCAGCTCTGCGGCCTGGACAACATCCGCCGGGCCAGCCTGTTTCCCCGGGACCGGACCAGGCTTGAGCCATAAGGAGCGGGGGCGGGCGCGGTTCGCCCCCCAGACAGCGAAGAAAAGGAGGAACCCTTCCCATGAACATTACCGAAGCGCGAATTGACCATCTGTCCGATCTGGCCCGCCTCTCCCTCCCCGGCGGGGAGAAGGAGGAGATCGCCCGGGAGCTGGAGCGGATTCTGGACTACATGGCGGTGTTGGACGGCCTGGACACCGCCGGCGCGGAGCCGCTGAGCCACGTTTTCCCGCTGAAAAACGTCCCGCGCCCCGATGAAACCGCCCCCTCCGCCGACCGGGCGGCCCTGCTGGCCGGGGCTCCGGCCGCCGACGGGGAGAGCTTTCTCGTCCCCAAAGCCGTGGAGTGAGGTGGAATATGGAGCTGTATGAACTGACTGCCCTGGAGCTGGCCGGGCAGCTCCGGGCCGGAGCCGTCACCCAGGCCGAGGCCATTGCCGCCGCCGCTGGGCGGATTGCCGCCTGCCAGCCGGGCAACAACGCCTTTATCACCGTGGCGGATTCGCCCGCCCCCGCCCCCGCACTGTCCGCCTCCCCCCTGGCCGGGGTACCCATGGCCTACAAGGACAACCTCTGCACCAGGGGAATGCGCACCACCTGCGCCTCCAAAATCCTGGGGGACTTCACCCCCTGCTACGACGCCACCGCCGTGGAGCGCCTGACCGCCGCCGGGGCGGTGTCCATGGGCAAGCTGAACCTGGACGAGTTCGCCATGGGCTCCACCTGTGAGACCTCCTGTTACGGTCCGGCGAAAAACCCCTGGGATCTCACCCGCTCCCCCGGCGGCTCCTCCGGCGGGGCGGCCGCCGCGGTGGCGGCCGGGGAGGTGTGGTACGCCATCGGCTCGGACACTGGAGGCTCCATCCGCCAGCCCGCCGCCCACTGCGGCGTCACCGGCATGAAGCCCACCTATGGCTCCGTGTCCCGGTACGGCCTGGTCGCCTACGCCTCCTCCCTGGATCAGCTCGGCCCCATCGCCCGTTCCGCCGCCGACTGCGCGGCGGTGCTGGAGCTCATCCGTGGGCGGGATCCCCGGGACGCCACCAGCCTGGAGCTCCCCGCCGGGGGGCTGCTCTGCGCCCTCACCGGCGACGTGC
>OBUT01000273.1_pt1 | contig 16225 bp, 10 predicted proteins | sample 1475941 | NCBI WGS metagenome assembly OBUT01 (sample SAMEA2579956, study PRJEB22360) | human gut metagenome | biome: human gut; feature: human-associated habitat; material: faeces | place: Denmark | collected 2008/2010
CCGTAACTATAACGGTCCTAAGGTAGCGAAATTCCTTGTCGGGTAAGTTCCGACCCGCACGAAAGGCGTAATGATTTGGGCACTGTCTCAACGAGAGACTCGGTGAAATTATAGTACCCGTGAAGATGCGGGTTACCCGCGACAGGACGGAAAGACCCCATGGAGCTTTACTGTAGCTTGATATTGAGTGTTGGTACCGCTTGTACAGGATAGGTAGGAGCCGTAGAGATCGGAACGCTAGTTTCGATGGAGGCATTGGTGGGATACTACCCTAGCTGTATGAACACTCTAACCCGCGCCACTGATCGTGGCGGGAGACAGTGTCAGGTAGGCAGTTTGACTGGGGCGGTCGCCTCCTAAAATGTAACGGAGGCGCCCAAAGGTTCCCTCAGAATGGTTGGAAATCATTCGCAGAGTGTAAAGGTAGAAGGGAGCTTGACTGCGAGACTGACAAGTCGAGCAGGGACGAAAGTCGGGCTTAGTGATCCGGTGGTTCCGTATGGAAGGGCCATCGCTCAACGGATAAAAGCTACCCTGGGGATAACAGGCTTATCTCCCCCAAGAGTCCACATCGACGGGGAGGTTTGGCACCTCGATGTCGGCTCATCGCATCCTGGGGCTGTAGTCGGTCCCAAGGGTTGGGCTGTTCGCCCATTAAAGCGGTACGCGAGCTGGGTTCAGAACGTCGTGAGACAGTTCGGTCCCTATCCGTCGCGGGCGCAGGAAATTTGAGAGGAGCTGTCCTTAGTACGAGAGGACCGGGATGGACGTTCCGCTGGTGTACCAGTTGTGCCGCCAGGCGCATCGCTGGGTAGCTATGAACGGAAGGGATAAACGCTGAAAGCATCTAAGTGTGAAGCCCCCCTCGAGATGAGATTTCCCATTCCTATATGGAAGTAAGACCCCTGAAAGATGATCAGGTAGATAGGCTGGAAGTGGAAGTGCAGCGATGCATGGAGCGGACCAGTACTAATCGGTCGAGGACTTAACCAAGTAAAGCGCCAACTGGCGCTAAGCCAGCGCGCGTTTCGATGAAATACGTTAAGTTCCGGCAAAAACAACAACAATGATAGCCAGTTTTGAGAGCGCAAAGTTCTCATAAGTGTGGTGGCGATAGCAAGAAGGATACACCTGTTCCCATGCCGAACACAGAAGTTAAGCTTCTTCACGCCGAGAGTAGTTGGTGGGAAACTGCCTGCGAGGGTAGGAAGCTGCCACGCTTACATATGGAGGATTAGCTCAGTTGGGAGAGCGTCTGCCTTACAAGCAGAGGGTCACAGGTTCGAGCCCTGTATCCTCCATTGAGCCGTTAGCTCAGTTGGTAGAGCAACTGACTTTTAATCAGTGGGTCGACAGTTCGAGCCTGTCACGGCTCAGAGAATTATTGGTTTTAATTGACGGCTCAAGTCGATATTTTTGCCGACTTAGCTCAGTTGGTAGAGCATCTGTCTTGTAAACAGGGGGTCGAAGGTTCGAATCCTTTAGTCGGCATGGCACCAATAATTTGATAAGCATTTTGTTTCATGCGGAAGTAGTTCAGTGGTAGAACATCACCTTGCCATGGTGGGGGTCGCGGGTTCGAATCCCGTCTTCCGCTTTCCAAGCACAGTGCCGAGGGTGTGCTTGGTCGAAAAGTTCCTCGGCATTATCATGATTTGCACCCATAGCGCAACTGGATAGAGTGTCTGACTACGAATCAGAAGGTTGTAGGTTCGACTCCTACTGGGTGCATTTAACGGGAAATAGCTCAGCTTGGTAGAGCACCTGGTTTGGGACCAGGGGGTCGCAGGTTCGAATCCTGTTTTCCCGATTGGACGCTTAGTCCATATGTTTTTCTCGCGGTGTAGCTCAGCTGGCTAGAGCGTCCGGTTCATACCCGGGAGGTCGAGGGTTCGATCCCCCCCGCCGCGATTGAGCTTGGACCTTTAGCTCAGTTGGTTAGAGCAGGCGGCTCATAACCGCCCGGTCGTAGGTTCGAGCCCTACAAGGTCCATCTTTACAGGCGGGCCACTGTTCGGTATAATCAGTTTGTTACTGTTATCGCGGGATGGAGCAGTTCGGTAGCTCGTCGGGCTCATAACCCGAAGGTCGCAGGTTCAAATCCTGCTCCCGCAATTAATATGGTTCCATGGTCTAGTTGGTTAGGACGCCTGCCTGTCACGCAGGAGATCACGGGTTCGAGTCCCGTTGGGACCGTTTGCGGCTCGGTAGCTCAGTCGGTAGAGCAATGCATTGAAGCTGCATGTGTCGGCAGTTCGATTCTGTCCCGCGCCATATTCATAATCATCCTTATGCGGGTGTAGTTTAGTGGTAAAACCACAGCCTTCCAAGCTGTTGTCGCGAGTTCGATTCTCGTCACCCGCTGCGGTTATGATATTGGGCCTATAGCTCAGTTGGTTAGAGCGCACGCTTGATAAGCGTGAGGTCGGTGGTTCAAGTCCACCTAGGCCCATTGCACCACTTAATTTTATATACACATGGAGAAGTACTCAAGTGGCTGAAGAGGCGCCCCTGCTAAGGGTGTAGACCGGGAAACTGGTGCGAGGGTTCAAATCCCTCCTTCTCCGTTGTGGCCCGTTGGTCAAGTGGTTAAGACACCGCCCTTTCACGGCGGTAACATGGGTTCAAATCCCGTACGGGTCATGGTTAAATGGAGAATTACCCAAGTCTGGCTGAAGGGAACGGTCTTGAAAACCGTCAGGTGGATGTCAATCCACGCGAGGGTTCGAATCCCTCATTCTCCTTTATAATTATCGCGGGATGGAGCAGTTCGGTAGCTCGTCGGGCTCATAACCCGAAGGTCGCAGGTTCAAATCCTGCTCCCGCAATTAATATGGTTCCATGGTCTAGTTGGTTAGGACGCCTGCCTGTCACGCAGGAGATCACGGGTTCGAGTCCCGTTGGGACCGTCCCTCTCGATTTGAGAGGAACAAATTCTATAAAAAGATTCAAATGGCTCGGTAGCTCAGTCGGTAGAGCAATGCATTGAAGCTGCATGTGTCGGCGGTTCGATTCCGTCCCGCGCCATTATGGAGGAGTAGCGAAGAGGCTAAACGCGGCGGACTGTAAATCCGCTCCTTCGGGTTCATAGGTTCGAATCCTATCTCCTCCATTCATAGGGATATAGTTTAATGGTAGAACTACGGTCTCCAAAACCGTCAGTGTGGGTTCAACTCCTACTATCCCTGCTTTATAATGGCGGTATTGGTGAAGCGGTTAACACACCGGTTTGTGGCACCGGCATACGTGGGTTCGATCCCCACATACCGCCCTTTTATTGGGGTATAGCCAAGCGGTAAGGCAACGGACTTTGACTCCGTCATGCGCTGGTTCGAATCCAGCTACCCCAATTTCTCCAACTGCCATAGGAGAAATGCACTCAACTTGATGAATATGGCGGTGTAGCCAAGCGGTAAGGCATGGGTCTGCAAAACCTTGATCGTCGGTTCGATTCCGATCACCGCCTTATCTTGCGGCTAAACCCCAGCAAGACAGAGTGTTAGCTATCATTATTATGCCGGTGTGGCGGAATTGGCAGACGCGCGGGATTCAAAATCCCGTTCCAGCGATGGAGTATCGGTTCGACCCCGATCACCGGTAGCACGGCCCCCTAGAGGGGCTTTTTTAGTGCTCAGAAATGGCTTTAAATTGGGATTCTTGTTTTTTCTGGGCGCTTAAAAATCCCTGAAAAAAGATGCTTTTACCGACCACTTTTGCTTTTTGGGGGTATTTTGCTAAAAGTGGTCGGTTAGCTCGTAATTCCAAATGACGCTACTCCTCGTGTGTCAAGGTATTGAGAGCCTTTTGTTGGTCGGCAAAGTGGTCGCTGGCTATCACAAAACTTTAACGGTTTTCGCCGCTTGTCTTGGAGCCAACTTGTCTATCAGAGGTTTGTGGATTTTTAAAGTGATTTCGATGTTCTCATGTCTCGAGCGCCGAAACATGAATTAAATAGCCATACCCTTAACAGGCAAATACTACTGCGAGTGTGGCGAAGGGTATGGAACTTAGGCCAAGCATGTCTAAACGCATACTTGCACGACGGATTTCGCAGTTACGGCATCACCGTTAACTGCTTCCTCGTATAAACAACTGGCGAGTGGCCCAAGAAAGATAGATGGGAGTCGCTTTCGCTTAATTTGTCAGACGAGATAGATTGGGAGCCTTTGTATCAAGGACGAATCTTCCTTAATTGTATGCGGTGATACCAACAGATGGCGTTGAGAGAGAACTAAATCTGGCTTGCGTTTCCTTAGCACTCAAGTACAACAGATCGATTGCAATGCTTACAGCGAAAATTCAAGCAAAAAAATTGTCCCATGATTGCCGTGTCCAAGGCAATCATGGGACAATCTTGAACTGGCCTAAGAAGCTCACAGCTTGGGATTAATCTTCCCGTGTAAACTTAATAATCTTTGCTCGTGAGCGTTCTAAAGCACGACGGAAACGATTGCTTGTGGGCGTATCAAACGGATGCAAGACTGCCGTCTCAAACGCCTCATATTCCAGGGGTGACAGGTTTTCTAGAAGCTGAAAAAATTCAACACGCATGAGCAATCCGTCTTCGACTGAACGTATTGCTAGCCGTTCCTGCAAAGATTCGAGCGCACTCGCTTTGAATGGAATAGCGGTAGCATCAATCCGACGCTTATGGGCAAAGTGTCTGCGCAAGATTGAACGTAAGTGGGACTGTAACACCATTCGATAATACGGCCCAAATTGCGAGCCACTGCTGCCGTCATAACGCGCAACAGCTTTTATCATGGCAATTCTGGCCTCTTGCAACCAATCCTCATAGGAAAATTCTCTGAGGTTGTAGGGTTTTAAAACCTTTAAAACCAGAGGGCGGTATTGTTCGAATAGTTTACGGAAAGCTTCTGAATCGTTCACAGCTTCTCTTATCAAGCTCAGTTCTTCTTTTTTCATATATCCTCCTCCCCTGATCTACTAGCAAGATCATTCTACAATAAAACGTTTACAATTGAATAGGGAACAATTGTTCAGGTATAACTTTTTATACCAGGGCATGTATAAGAAATCGCAAAGAATCAGCTTTTCTGGGGCACAAAATTATTAACATTATTTTCTTATTTTTTCAATTAGAATCAAAGAATGCGTCCTGATCAAGTTGAATGACTGATTAGCGCGTGGACATCGTGATCCGGTTTAATTGGCACGTTTGGCTAAAATTGGTATGGTAAATAGCCTTTATATGATGCGACTGTCTGTACTTTAATATTGGGCTGAATGGTACCTGTGGAAATAAAGTTTAAAAAGCTGCCCGATGCGTAAGGAAGAGCTTTTGCGCTTGATTTAACGAGGTGAGTTATTTTACATACTCCGTAATCTGCGGTAACCTAATTAGGTCATTTTATAAGGAGGTTTCCAACTATTTCTTCAAAAACAAAAGACAACAAAATTGGTCTATTTCAGCTAGTCATGTTGGCACTTGGTTCGTTAATTGGATCGGGCTGGTTGTTTGGATCGTGGGAAGCGGCAGAAGTCGCCGGACCAGCGGCAATTTTTTCTTGGGTCATTGGCGGCGTCATTATCGGTGTCATTGCCTATAATTACGTGGAGTTAGGTACGATGTTTCCGGAATCAGGCGGAATGAGTAAATTTGCGCAGTATTCGCATGGCTCATTGGTTGGCTTTATAGCATCATGGGCTAACTGGATTTCTTTGGTGACATTATTGCCAATTGAAGCAGTTGCCGCAGTTCAGTATATGGCATCGTGGCCATGGAAGTGGGCTGGTTTTACCCACGGCTTTTTACATGCAGGGAGGATTACCCCACAAGGACTGTTAGTGGTCTTTGCGTTTATCATCATTTTTACGTTGCTTAATTACTGGTCAGTGACGTTGCTGACGCGCTTTACCAGTTTTATTTCCATTTTTAAAATTGGGGTACCGTTGTTGACGATCGTTTTGCTGGCCTTGTCGAGTTTTCACCCCGAAAATTATGGGCATTCGTTGGCAACCTTGATGCCTTATGGTAGTGCACCGATTTTTGCGGCGACTTCGGTTTCAGGGATTATCTTTTCTTTTAACGCTTTCCAGACTGTTATTAACATGGGAAGCGATGTGAAACGCCCGCAAAAGAATATTGGTCGCGGCATCGGGATTTCTTTGCTTATTAGCGGAATTATTTATATTCTGTTGCAAAGTGTCTTTATCACGACCATTTCTCCTGATATGCTTGCTGCCCATGGATGGAAAGGCCTGAACCTCAACTCGCCGTTTGCGGATTTGGCAATTTTGCTTGGTATTCACTGGCTGTCGGTTTTGCTGTATATGGATGCGTTTGTTTCGCCATTTGGGACTGGCGTTTCGTTTGTCGCTTCGTCCGGTCGTGCGCTTCAGGCGATGGTGGGCAACAATCACATTCCTAAGTTTATCGGTAAAATTGACGAAAAGTACGGAACTCCGCGTGTCGCGATGGTGGTCAATGCTGTCTTAAGTATGATTATGGTCTCTATTTTTCCATCGTGGGGGACGCTTGCCAGTGTTATTTCAACGGCTACGTTAATTGCTTATCTGACAGGACCGGTCACGGTGATCTCTTTGCGTGAAATGGCGCCTAATTTCAAGCGTCCGGTCAAATCAGCGATGTTGCGAGTAATGGCACCGTTGGCATTTGTGTTGACATCATTAGCGGCTTACTGGGCAAAATGGCCAACCACCGTTGAAGTCATTGGGGTTATCTTTTTAGGGATTCCGTTGTATCTGTTTTATGAATGGCGATCAGGTTGGCGCAGTACGTGGCAGCAGTTAAAAGCCTCGGCGTGGATGCTTGGTTACCTGGTCTTTCTCTCGGTAATTTCGCTGATTGGCAGTGCTGAGTTTAATGGGTTGAACTGGATCCATTATCCAATGGACTTTGTCGTCATTATACTTGGCGCGGTGGTCTTCTATTTTTGGGGGATCAACAGTCATATCATATCGAAGTACTTCCGTAAGGCCGCGCGTGTTAACGATAAAGTTAAAATGCCTGCAGCGGAAGACATCGAGCGTGACAAGTAACCCCAAAAGTGAAGATGTTAATATGTATTCATAAATGAATTAATAGATATTTCTTCAAAAAAGATAGGTTGTAAATGACTGATTGTCGGGATGTTTCGCAAGCGGCTGCTTAAAAATTTACGACTTTTGCCGGATGATGTTCATCTGATGGCAAGGTAAGATAATTTTAAAGGTTTGTGAGAAAATTGCATTTAGTCATGCCTATCTTTATACTTATACTAAACAAATGACGTCTGGAGGGGATCAGGTGAATATCGGGATTTTTACAGACAGCTATTTTCCGCAAGTCAGTGGTGTCGCGACGTCCATCAAGACCTTGAAGGACGATCTAGAACGTAAGGGTCATCAGGTTTATATTTTCACGACAACCGACCCACATGTGCCAGATGATGCGGTCGAACCGAACTTGTTCCGATTTACAAGTGTGCCGTTTGTTTCTTTTACTGATCGGCGCATTGCGGTTCGGGGGCTGTTTCACGCTTATGCAGTGGCTAAGGAATTAAATCTGGATATTGTGCATACACAAACTGAGTTCTCAATGGGTTACATTGGTAAGTTTGTGGCCAAACAACTGAAAATTCCAACGATCCATACTTATCACACTATGTATGAGGATTATCTGCATTATGTCTTAAACGGTCATCTGCTAAAGCCGTACCATGTCAAGCAATTTACCCGCGCTTTTCTGTATCACGTAAGCGGTGTGATTGCGCCGTCTGAGCGGGTGTATGATACGTTGCGGCGTTATGGCGTTAAGACCGACATTAAGATTATTCCAACCGGAGTCGATTTAACGCAATTCGCAGAGCAAAAGGACCCGCACTTACGGGAAAAGCTGGGACTGGCAGATGTGCCGGTATTGGTTTCGCTTAGTCGCGTTGCTTATGAAAAGCGAATTGATAAATTAATCAGCGCCATGCCCGCAATTTTGGCGCAAATTCCTAAAGCAGTTCTCCTAATTGTCGGTGATGGCCCTGCACGTGAAGATCTAGAGGCACAGGCTGCTGAATTAGGGATTGCCGATCATGTCCGGTTTACCGGTGAAATTGACCATGATGATGTAGGCGACTATTATCGTGTCGGCGATGTTTTTGTGTCGGCTAGTGATTCAGAGTCACAGGGACTGACTTATATTGAGGCAATGGCCGCTGATCGGAAAGTTGTTGCCCTTGCTGGTGATTATACTGATCAACTGTTGGATGATCCGGCGTTGGGAACAACTTTTACGACTGAAGCAGAAATGGTTCATCAAGTTGTGAATTATCTGAAGCATCCTAATGCCTATGATGATCCCAAACCGCGAACTGAAAAGCTGGTGGCAATTTCTGCTGATCGGTTTGGCGATCGGGTACTTGATTTCTATCGCGATGTTATCAGTCACTATTCCCCGAATGAAGCTGATGAAACTGTGCCATGGACCGATGAAAGTAGTAGCAAACGGACCATGAAAGGTTAACTATGATCGTTATTAACATGTTTTCTTCAGCCAATAAGGTTGCTGGGCAAGGCGTGGGTGCAGTTTACACAGAACTGATGGGACTGTTGAAACACGATTTTGCCAATGAATTTCAAATTAATGTCAATCGTTATACGCGCAGTGATATTAGTCATTATCATACAATCGATCCTAAGTTTTATTTATCGACGTTCTCCAAAAAAAGAGGCCGCAAAATCGGCTTCGTTCATTTTGTGCCTAGTACTTTAGATGCGAGTTTAAAGTTGCCGCGAGTGGCGCGGTGGACACTAGACCGCTATACGTTAGCTTTTTACAAACGTATGGATGAACTTGTTGTCGTGAATCCAAACTTCATTCCTAAGCTTGAGGCCTATGGGATTAATCCGGACAAGGTAACGTACATTCCAAATTTCGTTTCTCAACGTACGTTTCATCCGGTTTCCCGGGAAAAAAGGCAGGCGTTACGACATGCGAATGGTTTTAAGCCGGATGATTTTGTCGTTTTTGGCGCCGGGCAAGTGCAAGATCGCAAAGGCGTCGGTGATTTCATCAAACTCGCGCAACAAAACCCTGACTACCGCTTTGTCTGGGCGGGCGGCTTTTCTTTTGGCCGCATTACAGAAGGTTATGAGCGGCTCAAAAAGGCAGTTGCAAATGCGCCTGCCAACCTGAACTTTACCGGTATTATGCCGCGAGAAACGATGATCGACTACTATAACATGGCAGACTTGTTCCTTCTGCCATCTTTTGAAGAGTTGTTTCCAATGTCGGTTTTAGAAGCATTTGCAACGGATACGCCGGTAATGGTGCGTGATCTTGAATTGTATCAGCAAATCATCACGCCTTATGCAATTACGGCGGCGGATGTGGCAGACATGCAGGCACGAATTCGAGCATTAGCCGATGATCGCGAGCTTTTGGCAACATATGCGGCCAAGAGCCGTGAAGCGGCGCAGGTGTACGATGAAGCTCGGCTTGAAAAAGTCTGGCATGATTTTTACGTGCAACAAGCAGCGTTGGGTAAACACTAGCCGAGGAGTTATATGACACGGAAGAACAAACTGGCCGTCTTCATCATGGTTCTGATTGGCGCCGGCATTTTTATTTATGAAGCACGTGATCTTAATGGCGCAAAACTGATCCATGAACTTTTATCGCTTGATCTTAAGTGGCTGTTAGTGGCTTTTTTACTGATGTTTGGTTCATGGATCGTTGAAACCTTCGTTGTGCAGATTTTTATTAAAAACGGATCGGACGAATTAGACTTTAAGACAGCGTTGCGGGTTCCGCTTGTCGAGCAACTATTCAACGCAATTACGCCCATGGCATCTGGCGGTCAACCGGCTCAGCTGTTTGCGCTCATGCAAAGTGGGGTGGAGGCTGGTCGCGCGAGTTCGGTACTGTTGATGAAGTTTGTTGTGTATCAGTTTATGGTGCTGATTAACTTTGTACTCACTTTACTTATCGGCTTTGATCAAGTGTCTCGGCATTTTGGGGCCCTTGTGATTTTCATCATCTTTGGCTTTGTTATCCACGTGATTGTGATTGTCGGCTTGCTCATGGTGATGTACTACTACAAATTCACCAAGAAGCTCGTCAGAATCATCATGATACCAGTCGGCTGGTTCGTGAAGCCGGAAAAGAAGATGGCGATGCAGCTTGATCTGGATCACAAAATCGATACTTTTTACGCCGAAAGCCTGCACTTGAAGCGCGAAAAAGTTCGTGTGATTAAGGCGTGCTTTTTGACGTTAATTCAGTTGCTGCTTTACTATGCGGTTCCGTATTTTGTGCTATTGGCACTGGGTGTGAATCACGTTAGCATTGTTGAAGTGATTGTGTTACACGTGATGATTGTGATGATTGTCAGTCTGTTTCCAATTCCGGGTGGAGCTGGCGGTGCAGAGTATAGTTTTAAAACCCTGTTTGCGACGTATGTGGCCTCACCATCTAAGTTAGTGCTTGGCATGTTGTTATGGCGCTTTTTAACTTATTATCTAGGAATGATCTGCGGCATTGTTGCAATGGCATTACCTCCAAAAAAAGACGCGTAAACGCCCTTCAGCCAGTCAGCTTGGTTCAAGGTTTTCTGGCGGATGGATGGCAAGCTGAAATTAAATTAAATGGGATCCCGGAGACAGTTACTTATGTCTTCAGGATCCCATTTTTAATTGATGATGATTCAAAACGCGTGCGGATTCTTTCCGTTTACGCTTGATTAGCCGATGTGGCTGGCCATGAACGCGCGCAATCGCTTAACGGCTTCTTGAAGATCGGTCATTGATGCCGCGTAACTGATTCGGATATAACCTTCGCCGCCGGGGCCAAAAGCGGTACCTGAAATCAGAGCTAACTTCTGTTCATGTGCCAAGGCGTGCGTAAATTCGCGTGAGCTTAGATGCAGTTGGGTCGGAATTTTTGCAAAAAGATAAAAGGCACCATCAGGACGAGCCACGCTAAAGCCCATGTCGATGAGGGCGGCATAAACAAAATCACGGCGTTTAACGTAAGCTGCTTTCATCACCTGAGCATCGTCTGCACCGTTCGTCAGAGCTTCAATACCAGCGCGCTGGGCAATGGTCGTTGCGGCAGTCACAAGATATTGGTGCACCTTTTTGGCTTGCGCGATTAACTGCTGGGGACCCATCAAAAAGCCAATTCGCCAGCCGGTCATTGCATGTGATTTAGACAGACCGTTGACAATAAATGTACGATCGTAGGCAAATTGTCCCATGGATACATGCGGCTCACCATAAGTCAGTTCAGAATAAATTTCGTCACAGATAATGTAGAGGTTATGTTTAGCGGCGATGTCCGCAATGGCCTTTACTTCTGCCGCCCGATACGTGACACCGGTGGGATTGCTTGGATAGTTAAGGATAATGCCTTTGATTTTAGCATCAGGATTTGCAGTGATGGTGGCCTCAATGAGTTCTGGGGTCAAAACAAAGTCGGTTTTACTCGTATCCATATAAAGCGGCGTAACGTGATTCAGCGTCAGAAGCGGAATGTAGCCCGGATAAATTGGTGACGGAACCAGCATAGCATCACCCGGATCACTGATCGTCGTAATAGCGGTTGCCAGTGCTTCAGTGGCCCCGACTGTCACCAGAATTTCATCTGTAGCCTGATAGTCAGTGCCATATTTCGTTTTAAAAAAATGTTGTGCGGCTTCGCGTAACTCCGGATCACCAACCATCCCGGTATAATGCGAGTAATTTTCCTGAATGGCTTTGATCCCGGCTTGCTTAACATGTTCCGGGGTGTTGAAATCAGGTTCGCCTAGCGTCAGTTTCAAAATACCGGGAATATCACTGACACTTTCGTCAAATTGTCGAATCTCACTAACCTCGATGGCAGGTAGTTGTTCGTTTAAAGGTTGCAATGTCATACAAATCTCCTTAATAAAGTAAGCGCGAGCCAACCCGATTTCTGGGCAGGAGAGCGCATTATGATGTAAACGCGAACCGATGCGGTTAGAAGTCGGAGTTAGACGGCTACCACTAAAAGATTGCCTAACTGACTTTTACGCCGGCAAACGCGTTATAATAGCATGCAAATAGCATAGTCCATTTGCCTATCGACACGCAACGTCATAAAAGTAGAATTCAAAGTGATATTTCTCCCACAGAGGCGACGGTTTATGCTAAGCTATTTCTTGAAATAGGAAAAATTAGGAGGCCATTTTATGAAACAATCACAGCTCGTGGCCATCATCAAACGCCTTGAAGCCATGCAGGCAGGCGATGGCGAGGCACAGTCACGCCGCTTCGAAAAAAATGGTGATGAAAAGGGCCTCGTGACGTACGATCCCAAGACCGAAACTTACGAACTTGAAGAATTAGGCACTCACCAGACGTTCCAGTTTGATAATATCGATCTTGCGGCCATGGAAATCTATGATCTAATGGATTTTGATGAAGACGAGGGCACTAACGGTACTGATAGTAGCGATCAGGCTCAAGCTTGAGTTCTGAGTAAAGCGGACTTGCGAAGGTTCGCTTTTTCTGTGTGAATCTTTTCTGATTTGATGGATCAGTAGTATGAAATTTGACTGATGTTGAGTTAAATGGCGGTTGACGCGCACCGCCTTGCTCAAACGCATTCAAATGTAGGCTATTGATAGGCTGTTGAGTAGATACCTGTATCAGTTTCAACAAGCTCGAGAGAAAGACTGCCACATTGCGAATGGCCGATTTGAACTAAAAAGCGTTAGGCCGTGTTTGTCACTAAAATGACATCGCGGCTTTTTAGTAAGCGCGAGCCGGCGCGGTTAGAGACCGAAGTGTAAGCGGCCTCGCGCGTGATGGCCGGTCTTTGGCCATTGCGCGCGAGGTCCTTACATGCAGGTCTCTGCGCCGGGGAGCGCGTTAGGAGATAGGCGGTTTACAAAGGATCAATTTTAAACCGTTGAAAAGATTTAAACACTTGGCAACGAGCCACTAACTTGAATGACGTGGTTTTAAGGCTTCTTTAAGATTGCGGTTGATTCGACTGTAATCGGCATTGAAAGTTTGTCTTTTAAGGAATGAGCGGTTATCCTAGCGAATGTGCTATACTTTTGACATTAAACAATGACTTGGAGGCTCCACATGAACCAGATCGGCGCTAAAATTCGAGGATTTTTCAATACCAGACTCGGTTTTCTGGTACTTGCCATTGTCTTATTCTGGGCAAAAACTTATTGGGCATATCAAGCTAAATTCAACTTAGGGGTCACTGGTAGCTTTCAGCATTTAATTCTGGCAGTTAATCCGATTCCGACAACGCTTTTTCTTTTTGGGATTGCTTTATATATGTCGGGACGTAAATCGTATGTCACGATGCTGATTATCGATGCCCTGACGTCGGTTTGGCTTTTTGCTAATGTACTTTATTATCGGGAATTTTCCGACTTTCTGACTTTTGCTTTAATCAAAGGATCAGGTGCGGTTTCCAATAACTTGAACAAGGGAATTATGGGGATCGTTCAGCCGACAGACTTTCTTGTGTTTGTCGATGTTCTATTTTTGATTTTACTGTTAGCTTTCAAGGTTATTCGGATGGATATCCGCCCGATCAAAAAGCGGTTTGCACTGGGAGTTTCGCTGCTGGCAGTGTTAATGTTTGGGGCGAATCTGGCTATGGCTTATAGCGATCGTTCCGGACTGTTGACGCGCACGTTTGACAATAACTACATTGTGAAATATCTGGGTCTCAATGCCTATACTGTTGTTGACGGGGTCAAAACTGCCAGCAATAGTGCAACGAAGGCAAACGCTGATTCGAGTGATGTCAAATCCGTACTGAATTATCTCAATAAGAATCGTGTTACCCCGAACGCAGAATATACCGGTGTGGCAAAAGGTAAGAATGTTTTTGTCATCCACTTGGAAAGCCTGCAGCAATTTATGATTGACTTCAAATGGGATGGACAGGAAGTCACTCCGAATCTCAATAAGCTCTATCATGAATCAGACACACTATCTTTTGACAACTTCTTTAACCAAGTTGGTCAAGGGAAAACGGCTGATGCGGAAATGATGATGGAAAATTCATTGTTTGGGTTGCCTGAAGGGGCGGCCATGGTAACTGACGGGACGACGAACACTTTCCAGGCGGCACCAGCAATCTTAGATCAGCAGGGTTACACAACCGCTTCGTTCCATGGGGATGTACCAAGTTTCTGGAACCGTGATAACACCTATAAGTCTTGGGGATACGACTATTTCTTTTCTAAGAGTTACTTCTCAAGTGGGAAAAATTATGATGTCGGCTATGGGTTGAAGGACAAGATTTTCCTGAAAGATTCAGCGCAGTACATCGAACAACTGCCGCAGCCATTTTATGCCAAAATGATTACGGTCACGAATCACTATCCTTACACACTGGACAAGGAAAATCAGACCATCAGTAAGACCGACACTGGCGATGATACCGTTGATGGTTATGTCCAGACAGCCCGTTATCTCGATGAAGCAATTGGTGAATTCTTTGACTGGCTGAAGGAAACCGGACTGTACGATAAGTCAATGATTGTTCTCTACGGTGATCATTATGGGATTTCAAACAACCATAAAAAAGCCATGGCCAAGTTAACCAACATTACCGGTTTTAATGACTATGACAATGCCATGTATCAACGCGTACCATTTATGATTCACATGCCAGGACTAAAAGGCGGCATTAATCACACATATGGCGGTGAAATTGATGCCTTGCCGACAATATTGAACCTGTTAGGCGTTAAGGACAATGATACGGTTCAGTTTGGTTCAGATTTGCTCTCCGCTAATCATCCGCAAACAGTTGCGTTCAGAAATGGTGATTTCGTCACACCTGATTTCACTAAGGTAGGCAGTCAATACTTTAATACCAGCACAGGGAAGAAAATCACCAAGCTATCCCCAAGCCAAAAGAAAACGGTTGACGCTGCCACTAACCGTGTGACAACGGAACTGTCCTTATCTGATCGCGTCATCAATGGTGATCTGCTGAGATTCTACACGCCGAGCGGATTTAAGAAGGTCGATCGTAGCGATTTTTCGTATAAGCTGACCGATACGAAAAAGAAGCTCAAAGCCGCCCAGAAGAAAGGTACAAGCTTGAAAGCAGAAAATAAGGGTAAATCGGTGGCAAATGAATATAAGACCGATGCGCCAGAGCTTAAAAGCGATGATGACGAAAGTAGTAGCGAATCCAAATAAGCGACTAAACCTTTTCGACAGTGTCTTTTTAGGCACTGTTTTTTTGGACTGATATGAAGCTAAATTTAAGCGATAATTGGTAACACATGCATTTAGTGTACTTTTGAATTTTGAAATTTTCTAAACATTTGTAAGTGAAAAGGTTGTGCTAAATTAGAAAAAAGCGTACAATTTTACTAGATGATAATAGTTACAAATTAGGAGGCTGACGATGAATCAGGCAGTTTATAACAAAACAATTAACTTGCTCAAAGCAAAGCAGATTCGGGTCACCCCGCAGCGCGAGGCGATCATTTCCTATATGATCGACAGTACGGCACACCCGACAGCTGAAATGATTTATGCAAAACTATCGCCACAGTTTCCACATATGAGTGTCGCAACCGTATACAACAATTTACGTCTACTGGTGGATCTTAATTTAGTTGAGGAAATGTCGTCTAATGATGCGGCGACTCATTTTGATTTCCCGATTGAGCCACACTACCATGCGATTTGTACCAACTGCGGTAAGATTTTTGACTTCACTTACCCAGGGGTCACGGATGTGGAGGCAGTGGCAGCTAAAAAAACCGGTTTCAAAGTCAGTGGACATCATCTCGAGGTTTACGGTATTTGTCCCGAGTGTCAGATTAAACTGGGTATGAAATAAGCCTACGTTACTGTTCGGATGGCCACGCTTTAAAATGAGATTTTATTTAGACACAGCTATCAAGCATAAGTGATGGCTGTTTTTATTTGGCGATAGACGCTGCAAAGGATAAGTCACCGTAATATCTAACGTGCAATGATCCTGTGCTTTGAGCAACGTCAATCAAGCAAGACTTTTTTGAAAAAATGCTTGCGCCTCAACCGGCTTGCTGGTATTATATTATTGCTGTCAAAAAGCAGATCCCTTTTTGGGGTAAAGATAAAAATAGTCATGAATAAAACATATGAAGCGTTTTTAACAAAAAATGTTGACATGATATGCTGATCATGATAATCTATCAAAGTTGTCTTTTGACAAAGTAGTCCTTTGAAAACTGAACAAAGTTTCGTTTAAATGTGCAGGGTCCTT
>OBUT01000277.1_pt1 | contig 16084 bp, 17 predicted proteins | sample 1475941 | NCBI WGS metagenome assembly OBUT01 (sample SAMEA2579956, study PRJEB22360) | human gut metagenome | biome: human gut; feature: human-associated habitat; material: faeces | place: Denmark | collected 2008/2010
CAGAACGGTGCGGTGAAGGTATATGCCGTGGACGTGGGCCATGGACAGCTTGCCTGGAAGCTGCGCAATGACGACCGGGTCATCTGTATGGAAAAAACCAACATTCGGTACGTGACCCCGGAGGATATCGGGGACCACATTGAATTCGCCAGTATTGATGTTTCATTCATATCCCTGACCAAAGTGCTGGGACCGGTAAAACAGCTTCTGACCGATGACGGCCAGGTGGTGTGCCTGATAAAGCCCCAGTTTGAGGCTGGACGGGAAAAGGTGGGAAAGAAGGGCGTTGTCAGGGAAAAGAGCGTTCATCTTGAGGTCATAGAGATGGTCATGGGGTATGCCGGGAGCATTGGTTTTGGCATACTGGGCCTGGAATTCTCGCCCATCAAGGGGCCTGAGGGAAACATAGAATATCTTCTGTACCTCCAGAATTATCCGCAGGAAGAGGCGGGGCAGGAAGAAAACGGACAGGAAGTAACCGGGCAGGGAAAAATTAAGCAGCCGGAAAACAATCAGGCAAAAAGAAATCAGGCGGAATATGAATTATGGGCCCGGGCCATTGTGGAGCAGGCCCATGGCTGCTTGGATTAAACAGCCCGCGGCCTGCACAAATGGATAAATAACGTATAAAAACGTCAGGAGCCCCATAACCATGAAACATTTTTATATTATTGCCAATCTTGACAAAGAATATGTACAGGAGGCCCAGGTATTCATCAAGGGGTACCTGGAGGCAAAGGGAGCAGAGTGCCTTCTGCACCAAACACCTGAGAGAACCAGGGGGGGAGCCCACATTGACGGGGCCCAGGTGCCGGAGGATACGGAGTGCGTCATAACGATCGGAGGGGACGGTACCCTCATACAGGCTGCCAGGGATTTGGCGGGCCGCAACATTCCCATGCTGGGGGTGAACCGGGGCCATCTGGGATATCTCAATCAGGTGAGCCGCCAGGAGGACATTGCGCCGGTCCTAGAGTCTCTGTTAAATGAGCGCTACCAGCTGGAACGGCGGATGATGATACACGGGACAGCGCGGCGGAAGGAAGAGACCCTTTTAAAGGATATTGCACTCAATGAGATTGCCATTACCAGAAAGGATCCTCTGAAGGTGCTTCGCTACAGCGTCTATGTAAATGACGAGTATCTCAATGAATACGCGGCAGACGGTGTCCTGGTAGCCACGCCTACCGGTTCCACGGCGTATAATCTTTCGGCGGGAGGCCCGGTCATAGCGCCGGGAGCCAGGATGATGGTGCTGACACCTATCTGTTCCCACTCCCTCAATGCCAGGAGCATTGTGCTGGCACCGGAGGACAGGGTTCGGATTAAGGTCCTTAACAGCGGTCAGGTCGTATCCTTTGACGGGGATACGTCCATGGAATTAAAGGCAGGAGACTGTATAGACATACGGTGTTCCGAACTGCAGACAGTGATGATAAAGTTAAAGCAGATATCATTTATGCAGAACCTCAGCAACCATCTGGGAGGAATATAGACAGCAGGGTCCGCAGTTCATTATAAATCAACAAGGAGGGAAGCGTCTCACATGAAGGTAGAGCGCCACAGCAAGATTGTCGAATTAATTGGAAAATATGAGATAGAGACACAGGAGGAGCTGGCTGAAAGGCTGAATGAGGCTGGTTTCAATGTGACCCAGGCAACTGTTTCCAGGGATATCCGCGAGCTGAAGCTGACCAAGATGCAGTCAGAGAGCGGCAGACAGCGCTACATGGTATTGGAGAGCCCCAGAGGGACATCCGCCATCAAATATATCCGCATCCTTAAGGACGGATACATGTCCATGGACATGGCGCAGAATATCCTGGTAATCAAGACCGTATCCGGCATGGCCATGGCTGTGGCTGCTGCCCTGGACGCCATCCAGTTTCACGAAATTGTGGGCTGTATAGCAGGTGATGATACCATCATGTGCGCCATACGCAGTGTGGATGACACTATCATTGTCATGGAGAAAATCAAGAAAATGGTGGAAGACTAATGGAAAAGGGGTGTAATATGTTACTGGAACTGCATGTAAAGAACCTGGCCCTTATTGAGAAAGCGGATGTGGAATTCGGTGAGGGTCTCAATATCCTCACCGGTGAAACCGGAGCCGGAAAATCCATCATCATCGGTTCCGTAACCATGGCCCTGGGCGGCAAGGCGCCCAAAGGCAGTATACGTCCAGGGGCTGACTACGCCTATATTGAGCTGGTGTTTTCCGTCACAGGGGAAGAGAAGCGGAAGGCTCTCAGGGAGCTGGAGGTGGAACCCACGGAGGACGGACTGGTAATCATATCCAGGAAGCTGACCCCTGCCAGGAGTATCAGCCGTATCAACGATGAGACAGTGACCATGGCCAGACTGAGCCAGATTACAGGCCTGCTGCTGGACATACACGGGCAGCATGAGCATCAGTCCCTTCTTTACAAATCCAAGCATCTTGAAATTCTGGACGCCTATGTCAAGGCCGCGACCCAGCCTGTAAAACAGACAATAGCAGACAGGTACCGTATATACCGCTCCCTTGAAGAAAAGCTGAGGGGGTTTGATATGGATGCTGAAAGCCGTATCCGCGAGGCTGACTTCCTTCGGTTTGAGATAGAGGAGATAGAGGCATCAGCCCTGAAGGAAGGGGAGGAGGAGGAGCTCACCTCAATTTACCGCCGTTATTCCCATTCCAGGCGCATTGCAGAGTGTCTGGGAGCCGCCTACGAGGCAGTGGAGGGAGAATGGCTTTCAAGGGCCTTAAAAGAGGTGGAGCAGGCGGCAGAGTACGATGAGACCCTGGGCGGCATCCGGGACCAGCTCTATGATGCGGATTCCATACTGAGGGACGCGGGAAGAGAGATGTCCACCTACCTGGATTCCATGGAGATGGACGAGGAAACATTCAGGAAAACCGAGGAACGCCTGGACCTGATACATAACCTTCAGGCAAAATACGGGGCAACCGTGGAAGCCATCCGCCAGAAGCTGGAACAAAAAAAGAAAAGGCTGGAAGAACTGGAAGATTATGACGCCCACAGAAAGCGTATGGAGCAGGAATTAGAGGAATGCAGGAATGGTTTGGAGAAACTCTGCACACAATTAACAGGGATACGTAAAAAGGCGTCCAGGACGCTTGTAAAGAAAATCAAGCAGGGTCTGGTGGATTTAAATTTCCTGGATGTGGGATTTGATATGGAATTTGAAAAACTGGATCATTTTACCCCATCCGGCTGGGACGGGGCGCAATTCCTTATTTCAACCAATCCCGGACAGCCCATGCGCCCTCTTAAGGATGTGGCGTCAGGAGGAGAGCTTTCCAGAATCATGCTGGCCATCAAGACCGTGCTGGCGGATTCCGATAATATACCCACACTGATTTTTGATGAGATAGACACTGGAATCAGCGGGCGTACCGCCCAAAAGGTTTCGGAGAAGCTCATGCTCATAGCAAAGAGCCACCAGGTCATCTGCATCACCCACCTGCCGCAGATAGCGGCCATGGCGGATTCACATTTTGAAATTGCAAAATCTGCCAGCCATGGCAGGACGATTACCACCATCCGTCTGCTGGACAGAAAGGCTTCCGTAGAAGAGCTGGCCAGGCTGTTAGGCGGCGCCAGGATTACTGAGGCAGTGCTTAAAAACGCAGGTGAAATGAAGGAATTGGCAGACAGAACAAAATAAAACAGATTGAAATCCTAAGGATGGATAATACTAAGAAAGAGGCAGTGAACGTTGCTTCTTTCTTTTTTGTTATGGTCCATCCGCAACAGATGCACCATGACTTTGTATTGACCCATTTTAAATGAATGACTATATAAGGAGGCAGGGCGATGAAGGGGAAATCAATCTTTTACCGGTGGCTGGGGCGCATCTTCTGGCTGTCCGTTGTGGCTGTTACGGGGTATACGTGGTATTACATGGACCAGGCAGTGCCGGACCGGGTGAGCATTATAGAAAATGAAGAGGAGGAATTTTCCTTCGGCCTGCCTTTAAAGGCAACCATATCCAGCGACAGCCAGGAAGTGGCCCTGGCAAATGAAAGCAACATACCGGCGGACCAGATTACCATAAGCGGCAGGGACCATTTTTCCATGTTCGGGGGAGAAAAGGGAAGCTACCAGGTAGGTCTTAAGCTGTTTGGAGTGATAAAATTAAAGGACATACAGGTGGATGTGGTGGACACCAGGTATGCCATTCCCTGCGGCTCTCCCATCGGAATCTATCTGAAATCGGACGGCGTCATGGTCATAGGAACCGGGCGCATAACGGGAAGCGACGGCATGGAGGTGGAACCGGCATACGGAATACTGAAATCAGGTGACTATATCGAGGCATTTAACGGAAAGCCCATGAACACAAAGGAGGATCTGATACGGGCTGTCAGCGAGTCAGGCGGCCAGGACTGCGTGCTCCAGGTGCGCAGGGAAGGCGAGGACGTGGATGTAAGCCTGAAACCGGTCCAGAGCGCTGACGGGCAGTACAAGCTGGGAGCATGGGTCAGGGACGATACCCAGGGTATCGGTACCATTACTTATGTGGATATGAATGGCAGGTTCGGCGCGCTGGGCCATGGAATCAGCGACAGCGATACGGGAGATTTGGTGGAATCCTCTGAGGGAGCCCTGTATTCCACTGAAATCATGGGGATTGAAAAAGGCTCCATGGGCAAACCCGGACTGCTGTCCGGCGTGATTTACTACGGACCCCAGTCCCATATGGGGGATATAGAAAAGAATACAAATGAAGGCATATTCGGCACCGTTAACCAGCAGTTCAAAAAGCAGATAGTGGGAGAGCCTCTGGAAATCGCCTGCCGCCAGGATGTGAAGCAGGGACCGGCCTATATCCGAAGCAGTATTTCCGGCGAATTAAAGGATTATGCCATCGAGATTCAGAAGGTGGATTATAATTCCAGCCATAAGAACAAAAGCATGGTCATCAAGGTAACGGACCCGGAACTGCTGGAGCTGACAGGGGGAATCGTGCAGGGGATGAGCGGATCGCCAATTATACAGGATGGGAAACTGGCAGGGGCGGTGACACATGTGTTTGTGCAGGATGCAACGAGAGGGTATGGGATTTTGATTGAGAATATGTTGGAGCAATGAGGTTCAGAAAATGTCAGGAAAGATAGCGTTGTAAGGCTGCTTACATCTGCTATCTTTACCGGCTTGGTCCACAATAGTGCCTCCCATATCGTCTACTCTATGCCGTCACACTGCATGCCGTAGTCATATCCCCACTAAGTCCTCACCTCTGTCTCCACCTCAACCCCTCCATCAAACCACCCTTCCAACAAATTTCGACAAATCCCGTCTCACCCCCTCCCGCTATTTTGCCAAGTTTTAAAATATCAGGAGGAAAAACAGAGATGCTTGCGTTCTATAATCGTACCTGTGAGAATATAATGAATAAGAATATCAGCGTGCTGAAATTACAAAAGTGGTGTCGAATTAAAGTAAATTAAAGTAATAAAACCAATTATTTGTTACAGAAATGTTAATCGATATAATTAATAATTGCAAAATGACACCAAAAATGGTACAATTTAATCACGAGGCGTGTCTAAAATTGCGACCACGAACCGTTGCTATATGGTATGGGGACCATATATAATAAATTTCGCAGGAGTTATATTGACGAAAGAGATGGATTTGATGTTAAGGTGGTCGAATAGCAGCTACCGATTTATTGGCAGGTAGTTCAGCACAGGCAAACAATTTTAGGAGGTAAAAGGAAGTGGAAAAGCTGAATGTTGCGATTGTCGATGACAATCCGCTGATTCTGAATACGCTGGATGAACTGATTAACGCAGAAGACGGATTATCTGTAATTGGAAAGGCAGACAATGGCGCTGATGCCATTAATATGATTGTTGACACCACGCCCGACATTGTACTGCTGGATTTGGTAATGCCGAAAATTGACGGTATATCCGTAGTGGAAAAAGTGAAAAGCGAGCATACTTTCCTGAAAAATCCTGCATTCATTATACTTAGTGCAGTAGGTGGAGAACAGATGACAGAAGATGCCTTTAAGGCGGGAGCTAATTACTATCTGATGAAACCCTTCGACAAGGAAATCCTGGTAAACAAGATTCGTCATATTGGAAAACTGCCCGATAAACAGCCGGCAGGAAAAGTAATAACGGCTCCTTTTGAGCCAGGGGAAGAATCCCATATCACCAGGGAGGAGTACATAAAGGAGCATCTGGCGACAGACATTACGAAGATGCTTCATGAGCTGGGTATACCGGCCCACATTAAAGGATATCAGTATCTGAGAGATGCCATCGCCATGTCGGTGGAAGACCAGGAAATGATGAGCAGCGTGACGAAAATTCTCTATCCGGCCATAGCCAAACGCAACCAGACAACGGCCAGCCGGGTGGAACGAGCCATACGTCATGCCATCGAGGTGGCATGGGGCAGAGGCAAGATGGAAACCATCGATGAAGTTTTCGGTTATACAATCAGTACCGGAAAGGGTAAGCCTACCAATTCTGAATTCATTGCGCTGATATCGGATAAAATACTCTTGGAATACAAAAAAATTTAAGACAAATTCATCAGAAAGAACTTCCTAATTTCGGAAAAGTAAGGTATACTATTAAGAAAGGCATATGGAATCTGTTCGTCAGGAGAGGGAGGTTTTGATGAAGAAAATATTATTTGCAGCTTCAGAAGCGGTGCCGTTTATTAAAACAGGAGGATTGGCAGACGTAGTGGGCTCCCTGCCAAAATGCTTTAATAAAGAGTATTTTGATGTCAGGGTCATCATCCCCAAATACCTTTGCATCAAGCAGGAGTGGCGCGACAAGATGGAATATGTAAACCACTTCTATATGGATTATCTGGGACAGAGCCGCTATGTGGGCATCCTGAAGTACGTACATGAGGGTATAACCTTTTACTTTATTGATAATGAGAGCTATTTTAACGGGGCAAAGCCATACGGGGACTGGTATTGGGATCTGGAGAAGTTCTGCTTCTTCTGCAGGGCAGCCTTATCAGCCTTGCCTGTGATAGGATTCCAGCCCGATGTGGTACACTGCCATGACTGGCAGACAGGACTGATTCCTGTTCTTCTCAAGGATAAGTTCCACGAAGGAGAATTTTTCTGCAACATGAAGTCTGTAATTACCATCCACAACCTTAAATTCCAGGGCGTGTGGGATGTGAAGACCATCAAGCGGTTCACGGAACTGCCGGATTACTATTTCGCACCGGATAAGCTGGAAGCCTACAAGGACGGAAACCTGTTAAAGGGCGGCATTGTATATGCAGATGCCATCACCACGGTCAGCAACACATATGCAGAGGAGATTAAGCTGCCTTTCTACGGCGAGGGACTGGACGGACTTATGCGTTCCAGAGCCGGAAGCCTCAGGGGAATTGTCAACGGCATTGACTACGATGAGTTTAATCCGGAGACAGATTCGTACATTGCCCAGACCTATAATGCCAAGACTTTCCGCAAAGAAAAGGTAAAGAACAAGAAGGAGCTTCAGCAGGAGTTAGGCCTTCCTGTGGATGAGAAAAAGTTCATGGTGGGTATCGTCTCCCGCCTTACGGACCAGAAGGGCTTTGACCTGATTCAGTGCGTCATGGATGAGCTGTGCAACGATGATTTGCAGCTGGTGGTTCTGGGAACCGGGGAGGAGCGCTATGAGAACATGTTCCGCCACTATGACTGGAAGTACCATGACAGGGTATCGGCCCAGATTTACTACTCAGAGGCCATGTCCCATAAGATTTACGCTGCCAGCGATGCATTCCTCATGCCGTCCCTGTTTGAACCATGCGGTTTGAGCCAGCTGATGGCTCTGCGTTACGGCACGGTACCCATTGTCAGGGAGACAGGCGGTCTTAAGGATACAGTGGAGCCTTATAACGAATACGAGAGCACGGGCACAGGATTCTCCTTCGCCAATTACAATGCTCATGAGATGCTGGGAAGCGTGCGCTATGCCAAGTATGTATACAGCAGCAAACGCCGCGAGTGGAATAAAATTATCGACAGGGCCATGGCCAGGGATTATTCCTGGTGGACCTCTGCCGCCAAGTACCAGGAACTTTATGACTGGCTGATAGGATATTGACAACAGACCTGTAATGTCGGATAATATGCTGATGAATTAAGAAAGGTGTGATGCCCATATGGAGCCGTCAGCGGTTTCAGAGATAACAGAAGACCAGGAGTACATGGAGTGCGTAAGGGACATACTGTGCCATCCTGTATTCCAGTCCATGGACCAGTACATACAGCACGGGACTACCACATGCAAGACCCACTGTATGCAGGTTTCATACCTTGGATATAAGCTGTGCAAACAGCTGGGAGGAAACTGGAGAAGCGCTGCTCGGGCAGGGCTTCTCCATGATTTGTTTTTATACGATTGGCATACCCATGCTAAGGAGACGGGCCAGTATTTTCATGGATTCACCCACCCAAAAGCAGCCCTGATGAATGCAGACCGGTATTTCCGGCTGACCGGGGAGGAACGGATGATTATTCTTAGGCATATGTGGCCCCTGACCCTTGTCCCTCCCACATCCAAGGCAGGATATGCAGTTACTTGCGCGGATAAATATTGCAGTACAGTGGAAACCACGGCCCGGTTTAAGCACTGGATTCGGATGTGCCTGTTTGCACAGCCGGCCAGAAGATAAATATGTGTTTTGCTAAAACCGTCCCGGAGCCCGTTTGAAAGGGGAAAGAATAATCCGATTATGAATGTATGGATACAGATGCTTGGCAATCAGCTTCTTATGAGTGCTGTTACAGGATGGGTGGTTGCCCAGTTCTTAAAGACACTGATTGACTTTGCTTTGAATAAGAATTTTAACGCGGAGCGCCTGGTGGGGTCAGGCGGCATGCCCAGTTCCCACTCCGCTACGGTCTGCGGCCTGACCACAGCGGTCCTGCTTAAATACGGGGCCGGGTCCTTTGAATTTGCCGTGTCCTTCGTGCTCTCCATGATTGTCATGTATGATGCCATCGGAGTGAGGCGTGAGACCGGAAAACAGGCCAAGCTGCTAAATTCCATCCTTTCAGAGAATCCCCTTAAGCTTAATGCGGAAGTGCTTCAGGAGAAGCTTAAGGAGTATGTGGGACACACGCCATTGCAGGTTCTGGCAGGGGCTATACTGGGAATTGGACTGGCTCTGGCCCTGAATTCCTATTATTAACACGGCGGGGGGTATCATGTTAGACAGGAAGGACAGAAGATACCATGAATGTTTATGATTTCATCAACTGGTTTTTTATGTATAGTTTTCTTGGTTACCTGCTGGAATGTATCGTGCTGAGTGCAGAATATAGGCGGCCTGTAGTGGACCGTGGCTTTGGCCATGGCCCCTTTTGTGTCATATATGGCTTTGGCGCCCTGGGCGCCTGCATGCTGCTGCGGCCTGTTGCGGGCAGTCCCATAGAGCTCTACACGGCGTCCATGGCCATGGCCACTACCATGGAACTGGTCACGGCCAATATTATGGTCCGGCTGTTCGGTTCCTTCTGGTGGGACTACAGCCGCAAACCCTTTAATTACAAAGGAATGGTCTGTCTGGAAAGCAGCCTGGCATGGGGACTTTTGGGACTGTTTTTCTTTTATTTTCTGGATATAAGGGTTCGTGCTGCCGTGTTCAGCCTGCCCGGCCATGTAGGAACCGTTCTGGCAGTAGGACTTACCATGTTCTATCTGGTGGATTTCATCCACTGCTTTCGCCTGCGCCTGGGCGGTATGGAAGAGGAAGATAAGCCGGCAGTGGGCCGGCTGAAGATATATTAATTGGATGAAAGGCTGCTGCAGGTGGCTGTTACCATTGGTCTACATGCAGCAGTCTTTTCGTCGTTCTAACCCGCCCCTGTTTTTACGGCGGATTGAATAAAGGAGAATGACATGGATATGAGACATACTTGGGGAGGATATCAGGTCGTGCTGGCCTCGGCGTCTCCCAGACGGAAGGAACTACTGGCACAGATTGGCCTGGAGCCTGAAATCAGGCCCAGCCGGATGGAGGAGGAGACCAGGGAGAAGAAGCCGGATATGGTGGTCATGGAATTGTCCAGACAGAAGGCAGAGGACGTTGCGTCGGGATGTCCCAAGGGCACTATGGTGATTGGGGCAGATACAGTGGTTTCCGTGGGAAATGAGATACTGGGCAAGCCGGGAACTCCCATGAGGGCCTATGAGATGCTGGAGAAGATTCAGGGCAGGACCCATCAGGTATACACCGGTGTGACGGTGCTTTTGTGCCAGGGGGAGGACAGATGCCATGGGATTACATTTGCGGAGCGCACGGATGTCCATGTGTACCCCATGACCTGCGGAGAAATGAAGGAGTATGCCCAGTGCGGGGAACCCCTGGATAAGGCGGGGGCCTACGGAATTCAGGGCAGGTTTGCCGCTTATATAAAAGGAATTGACGGGGACTACGCCAACGTGGTGGGACTGCCAGTGGGACGTCTCTATCAGGAGATAAAAAGACTTTTGGAGGACAGGGAAGATGATTAAGCTGATAGTATCGGATGTGGATGGAACCCTTGTACCTGACGGTTCTCCGGATTTGGACCCGGAGGTATTTGACATTATTCTCAGGCTTCGTGAAAAGGGAATGCAGTTTGTGGTTGCCAGCGGGCGCCCGTGGGCCAGTGTGGAAAGCGCGTTTGAGCCGGTAAAGAAGAAGATTTTCTATGTTGCCAACAATGGGGCGTACATGGGATGCCACGGCAGATGTCTGTATGCCTATACCATGGAGCGCGAGCTGGCCCGCCGTATCATACGTAAGGTGCGGATGCATCCGGAGCTGGAGATGGTCTATGCCGGTGTGAACGGGGATTATCTGGATTCAAAGAACGATGCCCTGTACGACTGGCTGACTAATGGCTATAAGTTTAATGTCATCCGGGTAAAGGATGTGTTGGAACTGGAGGAGCCGTGTGTGAAGATTTCCATTTATAAAAAGGAGGGAATCGAGGCAGCCACCAGGGACATATATGATGAGTTCAAGGACGAGGCCAAGATGGCCTGCGCCGGTGATATGTGGATGGACTGCATGGCCAAGGGCGTGAACAAGGGAAAGGCTGTGCGCACCATCCAGGAAAGCCTGGGCATTAAGATGGAGGAGACCATGGCCTTTGGCGACCAGCTCAACGATATAGAGATGCTGAACCAGGCTTATTACAGCTTTGCGGTTGCCAATGCCAGGGAAGAGGTGCGCAGGGCTGCCAGGTTCCAGGCGGACAGCAATGTGCGTGGCGGAGTCCTCAAGATACTGAAAGGGCTGCTGTGAGAGGAGTGTGACAGTGGACAGAAGCAGGATATACAAGGTACGGGGGAAGAGATGGAAAGGGGCCGTGGGCCTGTGTCTGGCAGCAGTCCTGGCAATGGCTGTTTTGACCGGATGTACCAGGAAAACAGCTGCCACAACCGGATCCAGGACAGTGGACAAGGAGTATACCAAGGGGCAGATGATGGTGATTGCCATTACGGAGCGCAACCGTTACCAGAACATATATACCAGTGAGCTCTGGTCCGTCAAAGCGGACGAGAACGGTGATACATTCGAGGACAAGCTGATGGACCAGGTGGAGCAGTTCCTGATTGAACTGGCTACCACCAACCTGATGGCGGACGAACAGGGAATTGAACTTACGAGCCAGGAAAAGGATTCCCTTAAGTCCCTGGCCCAGGAATACTACAGGAATCTGTCGGAACAGGACCGCAGGTTCATGGATGTATCCGAGGATGAGGTGTACGACCTGTACTGCCAATACTACCGCGCGGATAAGCTGGTGGCAGAGCTGACCAAAAACGAGAATCTGGAAGTCAGCGACGCGGAGGCTAAGGTGATAGGCATTCAGCAGATTGAGCTGGATTCAAGGGCGGAGGCAGAAAATGTTCTGGCCCTGGCCCAGGCTGAGAAAGCGGACTTTGGGGCTATTGCCGCCAAATATTCAAAGAACAGCCGGACAGACAGGACGCTGGAATGGCAGAAGGACATGGACACCCTTGAAAGAGCTGCGTTTGAGCTGGAGCAGGATCAGGTCAGCGGGATTCTGGAGCAGGGCGGAAGATATTATATCCTGAAATGTGTCAATGCCTATGACGAGGAGGCTACGGCTGCCAGAAAGAGCAGGCTGGCCCAGGAGAAGAAGACAAATGCGTTCCTGGGAATCTATGAGCCGTATGTAAAGGAGCACACAGTGAAGCTTAAGAAGCTGCCCGGGGATGTGGTGGAGTTCTCCGGCGGTGAGGGCTGCACGGCGGACAACTTTTTCCAGCTGTATCACGGATACTTCAGCAAATAGTGTTCACGGAAATACCCATATGAATAATACAGCAAATAATAACCAGGAGGGGATGCAATGTTTGATCTAGGTAAATGTATTCTGGTCACCAACAATGACCGGGCAGCAGAAAAATTGTTCTGGCGGAGACCTACGAGGAGGTACTGTTAAAATCCAGGGATCTGATTCATACAAACCACAAGTTTCTTACCCACCCCCAGGCATCCAGCTTAAAGCCCAACCAGACGCCCTACAGGACCATCCTTTTATACAGTGAAACCGGAAAGAGTGATGCGGGGGATATCCGTCTGATTGAGGAAGCCATAGAGGCGTTCAATAAGTGGACTGCAATAAGAAGGTGCCTAAGTATGATGAGAAGATTGCCTACGATTACAAAACCATTGATTTGTCAATGATAGAGAATGTAATCCCTTCATTATAGGGATAATAAGGAACCGAATGTGAGAAAGTCATGAAAAAGAATGTGGGAACATCCTACTTTAAAGATTTGAGCAGGAAGGATTATGTGGTTCAGGCCAGCAGGATCATAAAGGAGGAGGGAGTGGAGGCCATCAGCATCCGGCGCATTGCGGCGGAACTGGGATGTTCATCTGCCAGTATGTACCGGTATTTCCGGAATCTGGATGAGCTTTTATTTTATGCCCAGCTGGATGCGCTCAACGAGTATATCCTGGATTTGTCAAAATGTGAAAAGGAGTGGAATGATATCTGGGATGTGCATTTCGGCATATGGCGTTCCTATGCCAAGGAGGCGTTTAAGAAGCCCCAGGCCTTTGAGGCTGTTTTCTACCGGAACATCAACCGGGACCTGGGAGAGGCACTTAAGGAATACTATGAGATGTTTCCGGATGCCATCATACAGGTAAGCCCCTTTATCAAGGAGATGCTTGAGATACCCAGCTATTACCAGAGGGACTATTATATATGTAAGCTCCTGGTGGCCGAGGGTAAGATTTCAGAGGAAAATGCAAAAAAGCTGAACCATATCATATGCACCCTGTTTCTGGGATATTTTAAGTTTGTCCAGGAGCACGGCATCAGCCAGCAAGAGATTCCGGAGCTGGTGAACCGGTTCATTCAGGAGAGTAAGGAAATCACACAGTGCTATGCCTATGATTTTATACCCAAATAGAACAATAGGTGTCAGGAGTTCCATTGATTATCGCGATAACACCGGCTGCCACGTTGACATTGCAAAGCCAGGTGAGTCCGTTAGGATTACACCGGTTGACGTGATTGAGCCAAGAGTTAAGGTCAGCGGCGGAGAGATTTTCCCAGGTGTGATCGGAAAGGTAAGCCCTCAGGTGGGCGCCGGAAGAACACACGCCCTGATAGGCTGCTGTGTAGTGACTGTTGGTAAAATCGTAGGATTCCAGGAGGGCGTTATCGACATGAGCGGCCCTGCTGCGGATTACTGCCCATTCTCACAGACCTATAACCTCTGCGTTGTAGTGGAGCCGGCTGACGGCCTGGAGACCCATGTATATGAGAAGGCTGCCCGTATGGCAGGCTTAAAGGTAGCTGCTTATGTAGGCGAGGCAGCCAGAGAGCTGGAGCCTGACGAAATCGTTACCTATGAGACAAAGCCAATCTTCGAGCAGGCTGCCATGTATCCGGACCTTCCAAAGGTAGGCTACATCCACATGCTGCAGTCACAGGGACTTCTGCATGATACATATTATTACGGCGTGGATGCCAAGCAGTTCATCCCCACCTTCATGTATCCAACGGAAATCATGGACGGCGCTATTGTTTCCGGCAACTGTGTTGCCCCATGTGACAAGGTTTCCACTTACCACCATTTCCACAATCCGGTTATTGAGGACTGCTATAAGCACCATGGAAAGGATATCAACTTCATGGGTAACGATTTTTTCGAGCATTTTCCTGTAAAGCAAGTGTGCAGGGACGAAAGATGCAGTCCGAGGAACAGGAAACGGATTATAACCAGTCCATACGGCGCTTAAAGGGCATCCTGCAGGAAATCGGTATACTCAGTGAGGCGGGAAGCAAGGATATTATACGAATTGTCCGCTATCTGATTGAGGAGGACCTGGACATAAGGGACATCACGGTCCGCGAGCTGTGCAGCAGGATGGGACAGAATACCAAGAGTGTGGAGCGGCGCATACGGCGTGCGGCCTCTGTGGGTATGGCGAATCTGGCATATAGAGGAATGGATGATTATGCAGATCCCGTGTTTAGCGAATATGGAGCCAGGCTTTACAGTCTGGAACAGATCAAACGGGAAATGAGCTATATCAGAGGAAAGAGCGACGGACACGGAAACGTGAGGGTCAGAAAATTCCTCAGCGGCCTGATGGTCTGCTGTAAGGATATTTAGAAATGTATCAGATGTAGCAAACATAGCCGAGTGGAAGGGGGCAGGCTGTCCGCTCCCGGTTTGTAAAGCTGGGATGAGAGGTCTGCCTCCTTTTTGTGAATCTTTTGTCAAATCACTATGACCGGATGGGAAGACGGGCCTTCCACATGGCCTATGACAGCCGGGGACCGGCAGGCCTTCTGAAGCGCTTCCATGATACGTCCTGCTTCCTGGGATGCCACACTGTACAGGAGGCCGCCGGAAGTCTGAGGATCGAAGAGAAGATCGTGTACATGGGACGGAAGGTCCTTTGGCAGTGCCACTTTATCCTTCAGGTGGTTCATGTTCTGGTAAGCCACTGCGGGCACAAGTCCCATGGACGCGTAGCTGTCCGCGCCTGGGAGCAGAGGGACACGGCTGCTGTCTATGATTATGGTAAGTCCGGATTCCCCGCACATCTCGTAGCTGTGGCCCAGCAGTGAGAAGCCGGTCACATCGGTGCAGGCATGGACCCCGTCCAGGCTTCGTACCGCATCGGCTGCATATTTATTCAGCGTAGCCATACAGTCAACCATGGCCTTATGCTCTGCGTCAGATAAAAGGCCGCCTCTGTCCGCATTGGTCAGAACGCCGGTGCCCAGTGGTTTGGTGAGAATCAGAACATCGCCCATTTGGATGGAATTATTGCGCAGGATGCGGTCCGGATGGACCAAGCCGGAGACGCACAGGCCGTATTTGGGAATGTCATCCTTGATGGTATGGCCTCCCACTACAATGGCTTCGGCCTCAGCCACCTTGTCATAGCCCCCCCGGAGTATGGCCTGGACCGTTTCAAAGGGAAGGTGCTCCGGGAACATGAGGATGTTCATACACAGTCTGGCTTCCCCGCCCATGGCCCATACGTCGGACAGGGAGTTGGCGGCAGCAATCTGGCCGTACTCATAGGCATCGTCCACGGCTGGCGGGAAGATGTCTACGGTCTGTATCAGGGCAAGTTCAGGGGTAAGCTGATAGACGGCCGCATCGTCGGAGGTGTCATACCCAACCAGAAGCCGGTCATCGTGAAAGGTTGGTAAACCGCGCAGAACCTGCGCGAGGGTATCAGGCCCTATCTTGGACGCTCAGCCGCCGCAGGAACCTGTTAGTTCAGTCAGTTTAATATCGCTCATCGGTGATACTCCTTATCATTGGATGAAAGTTTTTAGCTACTAACTTAATATATTATCTATTTTCCATGTTTTGTCAAGGACAAACACGGGGAAAAGTCCCTATTTTGTAGATGTATATAAAGAAACTATTTAACCAAAAGTTATCGTGGCCGGATACAAATGATGCATGACCGCAGACGCGGCTGCCATCCACGAGGAGATGGAAGGAATCCGTAAGGAGTACTGCAAGTACTAGTATAACCCACACTAAATACCTTACTGTTTCGCTGGTCTGATTTTCCGATAG
>OBUT01000279.1_pt1 | contig 15959 bp, 18 predicted proteins | sample 1475941 | NCBI WGS metagenome assembly OBUT01 (sample SAMEA2579956, study PRJEB22360) | human gut metagenome | biome: human gut; feature: human-associated habitat; material: faeces | place: Denmark | collected 2008/2010
CTGACCTTTAGGCGCAGCCTTCATGGGTGGTGAATTAGCCGGTGCCGCGGGAATGAAGGTAGGCGTCGGGAATATACCACTTGTACTTGTACTCCATATTGATCCACTCACTTTCTATTGTAATTGTTTGTTGCAGTTCACTCAGACCGGCGCGGGGCCGTAGGCTCTGGGATCCGGGTCGTCCACCCAGCCCCAGGAGGGGCACACATCGTGGGCCACGAAGATCCGCTCCTTCTGGATGCCCAGCACCTGACTCAGATCATTCATGAACTCCTCGGAGAGCATCTCGCAGTTCTTGGGGCCGATGTCATAGTCCCCATGAATTTTAAAGTTCACAAAGGCCGCGGGGGTATCCCTGCCGCTGAAGAACATCTGCTGCTTGTCCTCCATGACGATCATGAGCCAGCGCTCCCGCTTGGTGGGCACCTTCTCCCATGACACGGCCAGGGCCGTTTTCAGCTCCTTTGCTCTGTCGCTGGGAATCTCCACATTGGTCCTGATGATGATACAGGGCATATGCAATACCTTCCTTTCTGTAATGTTCAGTTCTTGACCCAGCCCCAGGAGGGACATTCATCGTGAGCCACAAAGATCCGCTCCTTCTGAATACCCAGCACCTGGCTGACATCGGTCAGGAACTCCTCGTTCAGGATCTCGCAGTTCTCCCTGCCAAGGCTGCCTAGAATCTTGAAGTTGACAAAGGCCGCAGGGGTATCTTTGCCGCCGAAGAACATGGTGGTGTTGTCCCGGATGGTGGTCATGAGCCACCGCTCACTCTTACCCGGAAGCTTCTCCCAGGAAACCACCAGGGCTTTTTTCAGTTCCTCGGCCTTCTCCTTGGGCACCTCCACATTGGTATACATAACAATACAGGGCATGTCCGTATCCTCCATTCCAATCAATTTATCAGCAAGGGCGGTCCCCTTCTCTGGCCGCCGGATTAAAACGCCTCCAGATAGATCTGCTTTACCTCGTCCCGGGTAAGCGCCTTGGTATGATTCCGCATGCTTCCGGCAAAGACGTTGATGCAGTTGTCCGTCATCCAGTCGATTCCGGACTCCTCCACCCCCAGCTCCCGGAGCTTGCAGTTCAGATCAATGGACTTGAGGAAGCACTCCACCGCCTCCGCGCAGTCGGTCTCGTCCTTGCCGCCCAGCAGACGGGAGATGGCCGCGTAACGCTCCGGCTTGGTGTTGTAAGAGTGGCGGAAGAGGGGGGGCGTCAGGGCCGCCAGTCCCTTTCCATGGACCACGTTATACATGCCGCTGACCGGATGCTCCATCCCGTGGCCGCCGCCCACGCCGGCGGTGTTGATGACAATGCCGCCCAGCAGGCTGGCCAGGGTGATGTTCTCCCAGTCCTCCTGTGTGCCCTCGCCGCGGTACACCTTGGGCAGGCTCCCGGCTGTCAGGCGGATGGCGTGCAGGGCAAGCTGGTCGGTAATGGGCTGGCTTCGGGTGGCCAGGTAGCCCTCCATGTTGTGGGAGAGGGCATCGAAGCCCACCGAGGCCAGCACCTCCTTGGGCATGGTCTTCATCAGCTCAGGGTCGATAAAGGACACTTTAGGATAGATCAGGTCTCCCCACAGGGACTTCTTGTCCTTGGTCTCGGGGTTGGTCAGCACCGCAAAGGGGTTGGCCTCGCTCCCTGTGCCGCAGGTGGTGGGTACCTCCAGAATGGGCAGGCAGCCGGTACCCTGCTTTCCACCGGAGATATAGTCATTCACGTCACCGCCGTTCACCGCGCAGAAGGCCACCGCCTTGGCCGCATCCATCATGGAGCCGCCGCCCATGCCGATGACTAGGTCGCACCCCTGCTCCCTGGCCAGGGCCGCGCCCTCCATAACCGTGGTGGTCAGGGGGTTGGGCTCCACCTTATTGAATACCGTGGCGCGGACGCCCGCGGCCTCCAGCAGGGCGATGGAGCGGTCCAGCAGACCGGAGCGTTTCGTGCTGCTGCGGCCCGTCACGATCAGGGCGTGGGTGCCGTAGCTCTTGGCCGTGGCGCCCAGTTGGTCGATCACATTGGCGCCAAACAGCAGGCGGACCGGCATAAAGTAAGAGAATTCCATACGATTACCTCATTTCTTTGATTTATATCAGCAGGTATAGAGCTCCGGGCGGCGGTCCCGCAGGAGCGGGCCGTTGATCCGGGCCCTATCCGCGTCCTCCAGCTCCATCTCTGCCAGCACCACCACGTTCTCCGCCTCATCTGCCTGGGCCAGTACGGAGCCGTCCGGCCCCAAGAGCATGCTGTGGCCGAAGAACGTGTATTCTCCCTCCTGCCCGGAGCGGTTGCAGGCCGCGAGAAAGAGCTGGTTTTCAAAGGCCCTGGTCTTGAGTTCCGTCTCGAAGACGGGCAGCTCGGAAAAGCCCCCCGGCATAATGCTGCTGGAGATGGAGATCAGAATCAGCCTGGCCCCCTTCTTCATCAGCTCACGGCAGGTCTCCGGGTAGCGCCGGTCGTAGCAGATGGCCAATCCCACCTTCCCGTACCGGGTATCCGCCACCACAAACTCCGGTCCGGGTGTGAAATAGTAGCGCTCATAGCTGCGCGTACAGGGTACGTGTACCTTCCGGTAGACCGCACCGATCGTCCCCTCCGGCGTCAGCAGAACCAGGGAATTATAGTAGGTACCAATCAGACTCTTTTCAAACAGCGGAAGGGCCAAGTAGATCCCCAGCTCCCCCGCCAGGGAACGAAAGCGCCGGACGGTTGGCCCGTCCAACTCCTCCGCGTAGGCAAAGTAGCGGGTGTCCTTATACAGCGGGAAAAACTCATCCAGCGCCAGCTCCGGCAGCACGCAGAGATCGGCCCCCTGCCTGGCCGCCTGAATCAGCAGCCGCTCCGCGCGCTCCACGTTTGCCTCCCGCCCTCCGATGTCCGCCGACATCTGTATGGCGGCAACCTTTACCTTCATTGTTCCGCCCCTTCTCTCCGGCCGGTCATCTCTGCACCACCCAGTCGATCATGTTCTTCCAGAACAGGTGGATATACTCCCATTCACAGAAAGCGGGGGGCATCCAGTGGGGCGCGCAGTCCGAGGCCCAAGCGAAGCTTCTGCCCTTTCCGTACTCATAGAAGGACAGGATGGGGTCTCCCTGGTATTCCACCGCCACCTGTGCCCCCGGCTTGGCTACGGCCTTGTTGTAGCCAAGCAGATAGGGCCATTCCTCGGGCAGCCCCTTCAGTGCCGGATGGCGCTGGGGGTCCACCTTCAGATCAATGCCTTCCGGGTGCTCCTGCCGGTCGTCATAGGGGAGAAAATCGACCGGGAGTGCCTTCTCGATGGGCGAACCGTGGTAGCAGCCCTTGCCGCCGATGCCCTGGAAGGTCATGTAGCCTCCCATCATCCCCAGGGCGCCGCCCTGCTCTACATAGTCCGCCAGGAGCTGTAGGCGGTTGGGGAAACGGACGCTTTGGGTAAACACCAGGGGGTGGAGCAACAGGGTATTGGCCCCCACATCGCTGAGAATCACCACATCATACGTCTTCAGCTCCTCCATCGTAGAGGGGAATTTCTCTCCCACCAGATGGGAGGGCAGGTGGGTGATCTCTGCAAACTCGTCCATCGCGGCATGGATTCGGTCGATCTCCGTTCCATACCCGCCAACCGAGAAGTCGTCCCACCCCTTTACCTCCATGTTATGGGTCAGCCAGGACTCCCCGGCAAACAGCATCTTGTACTTTTTCATATCAAGCTCCCTTCCATCGGTTCAATCGGTTGATTCTGTGCGGCGCAGCGGTGACACTTCACGATGTGGTCCCGTCCCACCAAGGCAGGCGCCGGAATATGCTTGGAGCAGTTCTCCGTCCGGTACGGGCAGCGGGGGTGATACCGGCATCCGGAGGGCGGCCTGATCGGGCTGGGCAGCTCGATCGGCGGCTCCCTGTTGGCCGTACTTAGGCGGGCGTCCCCGCTGATCTGGGGAATGGAGCGCAGCAGCTCCTTGGTATAGGGGTGCCTGGGGTTGTGATAGAGCTCCTCGGAGGTGCTGTACTCAATGACCTCGCCCAGGTAGAGCACCGCAATATGGTCGCTCATGTACTCCACTACGCTCAGATCATGGGAGATAAAAATAATCGAAATGCCGAACTCCTTCTGCAGGTCGTGGAACAGGTTGAGTACCTGCGCCTGCACCGACTTGTCCAGTGCGGACACCGGCTCGTCGGCCAGGATGATTTTAGGCTCCATTGCCAGGGCCCGCGCCACCGCCACGCGCTGCCGCTGCCCGCCGCTCAGGCTGTTGGGGTATTTGTTGAGGAAGGACTTCTGCATCCCAACCGCGTCCAGGTAGCGGTATGCCCGCCGGCATGCCTCATCTCTGGGCACCTGATTGGCCGTCAGGCCGAAGGTGATGTTCTGCAGTACATTCATCTTGGGGTTCAGGGAGGAGTAGGGGTTCTGAAAGACCATCTGCATATTCTTCCGAAAGGTCTGCACATCCTGCCCCGTGGCATGGGCCATGTCGTACTCCTTCCCGCAGAGCTTCATTGTGCCGCTGTCCGGCCGGATGCTGTGAAGGAGCAGCCGCGCAACCGTGGATTTTCCGCAGCCGGACTCACCGACGATGCCCAGCACCTCCCCCTCCTCCAGGCCGAGGGAAACGTGATTTACTGCTGAAACCACGTCGTTTTCGCCCAGCAGGCGCTTTTTTACCACAAAGGACTTGCACAGGTCGTTGACCTCTAAAATCTTGCTCATTGTACGCTCTCCAATCACGGCGCGCCGTCATACCGCGCGGGCTTAGCTGTTGGCCTCCATGGCGTCCTTCAGGCCGTCTGAGATGATATTGACACTCAGGGCTGTGACAAAAATGAACAGGCCCGGAATAATGGTAATCAGGGGATTGATGTAGATCTGCTGCCGCAGGGCGTTCAGCATGGAGCCCCATTCCGGCGTGGGGGGAGAAATGCCCAATCCCAGAAAGCTCAAGCCAGAGGCCGACAGGATGCTGACGCTGAATTGCGTGGTACAGTAGATGAAGATCCGCCCAAAGGTGTTCGGTATGATGAAAAACACGATAACCTTCAGTGGGCTGGCCCCGGAGGTCTGCGCCGCCTCAATAAAGTCCTCCGGCATGATATCCTGCACGGTAGATTCGGCCACCCGGGCGATGGGCGGAACCAGAATGACGGCGATTGGAATGATGATGCTGGACAGGCCCGAGCCCAGAACCGAGGACAGCGCGATGGCCAGCAGAATGGAGGGGAACGCATAGAAAATATCCAGGGTGCGCATGATGATCTGGGCATAGGCCTTGCCGAAATAGCCGGAAATGATCCCCAGGATACTGCCCACGATGGTGGCCAGCGCCACCGGCAGGAAGCCCATCAGCAGCCCAGGCCCCCCGCCGTACAGGCAGCGGGTCAGGATGTCGCGCCCCTGCTCGTCTGTTCCCAGCAGATGGCCGGCCGTGCCGATGCCCTGCAGCCGCTCCGCCGCATTGCCCTCAAAGGGGGTATACTGGGTGAGCAGCGGCGCGCCGAGGGCGCACAGCACCACGATCACGAACAGGATCAGCGCGGGAAGGGCCGCCGGGTAACGGAGAAAGGTCCGCACAAAGCGGCTGCGCGCCTCCCTGCGGAAATGGAGCTCCTCCGGATCCGCCGCAACTCTGGAGCCAATGGATGACAGCAAAACAATCACTCCTTTGTTTCCCGCAGGTCTTTATTTTCTCAGGCGCGGATCTGCCACAATGCGGAGCAGATCGATGAGCAGGTTGATGCTGACAAAGATCGCCGCCACAATCAGGATGGCCGCCTGGGTCACGGGAAAGTCGCTGGTGAAGATGCTCTGATAGATGATCAGGCCGATTCCCGGCCAGGAAAAAATGGTTTCCACCATCGTGGAGCCGCCCATCAGGTAGCCGAACTGCAGGCCCGCTACGGTCAGCAGCGTGGGAAAGCTGTTGCGCAGCACATGCCGCATGATGGCCGGCTCACTGAGTTCCTTCGCCCGCAGGGTAGTGACAAAGCTCCGGCTGCGCATCTCGGAGACCGAGCTGCGCACCATCCGCGTCATAATCCCCAGTGTCATGGCGCCGGCCGCGATAGCGGGAAGAATCAGGTGCTGTATGAGGGAGGAGAAGGTATAGTCCCCACTGGTATACATGCCTGTAGACGGCAGCAGGCGCAGGGTGACGGAGAAGATACCGATCAGGATCAATGACAGGCAGTAGTTTGGAATACTGATACCGCCGATGCCGAATACCGTGCCGATCCAGGAGAAGATGGAATTCGGCCGGTACGAGCTGTAGACACCGATCAGGATACTGAGCAGGAACGCGAAGATGCTGGCCCCCAGCGCCAGAATCAGGGTATTGTGGAGGGCCTCGCTGACCACGCTGAGCACGAGCCGGTTGTCACTGACAGAGTTCCCAAAATTGCCGCGCACCGCGTTGCCCAGCCACATGAAATACTGCATATAGAGTGGCTGGTCAAAACCATACTGGTCGATGATCACCTGCCGGAGCTCCTCCGAAGCATCCAGAGGCACAATGCTGTCAATGGGTTCTCCCGGCATCATCTGCAGCAGGGCGAATACAATAACCGTCACACCGAAGAGCGTGAGGAACGCCAGGCCTATTCGTTTCAAGATAACTCGGACCATACTAACTCCCCTTGTATACTGCGGCCTGCGGCCAGGTTTCACTGGCCGCAGGCCAGAGTCTTTTGCCGGAAATGACAGCGCTTATGAGACGGGGTTCTCTTACTCGACGGTAACCGTCGTCAAATCGACATACCAGGTCTGGGACTGGGCAAAATTCTGCACATTGGGGGCCAGGACCCGCAGGTTCCGGTCGTTGCAGACGATCACCCAGGGCAGCTCCTCGGTAAAAATCTTCTCGGCTTCAATGAACTGCCGGGTGGACTCCGCCTCGTCCGTGGCCGCATAGGCCGCCTCGATACAGGCATCGTACTCCGGGTTGCTGTACTTGCCGGTGTTGAAGGAGCCGCCCGTGCCCGCAAACTTCTGGAACACATTGGGGAACATGGTATAGAAGGAGGTGTTGAGCGCGCCCACATCGGCGTACTCATCCTTGAAGCCCACCTTCATTACGTCCCACACCCGCTCGGATTCCGACATATCCAGCTCAATGTGGATACCGACCTCCTCGGCGCACTTCTGGATGTACTCATTCATAATCTGGGGGAACATGTTGCCAGAGCCGCTGGTGGGGCAGACAAAGGTCGTGGTAAAGCCGTCGGGATAGCCGGCCTCGGCCAGCAGTTCTTTCGCCCTCTCCCGGGTTATAGGTATACTCCTCCACACCCTCCGCATACCACGGAGAACCTGGATACATCAACTGCGCCAGCGGTGTGCCCACACCCTGAAGGATGTCATTGCACAGTCCCTCCCGGTCAATGGACATGCTGAAAGCCTGCCGGACGCGGGCATCTGCAAAGGGGCCGGACTCCGTGTTCATGATGTAAAGCCACGCATGGGGGTAGTCGTTCAGCTTGACCTGATAGCCCTGGGACTTCAGAGACTCCAGGGACTCCACGGGAACTACCTCGGCCCAGTCCACCTCGCCGGACTGGAGGGCCGCCAGGCGGGCCGACGCGTCGGAGATGGGCTTGAGGATCAGTGTCTTGATCTGCGGCACGTTCCCCCAGTAGTTCTCGTTCCGCTCCATGACGAGCTCCTGGCCCGCGATCTTGCTGACAAACCGGAAGGGCCCGGAGCCTACGGGGGCGTCGGCAAAGCCGTCGCCCTTCTCCTTCACCGCCTCCATGGAGGGAATCATGATATAGGGCAGATCGTAGATCAGATAGGCGTTGTTGTCCTGCACAGTGTCAATGGTGATCGTGTAGTCGTCCACCTTGGCATAGGATTCGATATTGGCCAGGAAGCTGCCCACCGATGCGGCGCAGGTGGTGCTGTAGTACTCAAAGTCAGGATTCATCACGCGGTCCAGCGCAAAGATCACACAGTCCGCATTGAAATCCGTTCCGTCGTGGAACTTGACTCCCTCCCGCAGATGGAACGTCCACCGCTTGGGGTTTTCCGGGTTCTGCTCCCAGGAGGTGGCCAGGCCTGGGATAATCTTGCCGGCCTCAGTTTCCGAGCTCGCATCCCACTTCACCAGGGCGTCATAGAGCTGGAAGCTGACGAAGCGGTAACCCTCCTGCCCCTCCGTGGGCTCGGAATCGGTATTGGGCAGGGCCGCGCAGGTCATCGCAATCCGCAGAGTGCCGCCGTCGCCGGTACTGTCCACACCGGAACCGCCGCCGGTGGGCGAGGTTTTCTCATCCGAATTGCCGCAGGAGACACAGCCCGCCAACAGGGCTGCCGCCAGAGAGAGCGCCAGGAATCTTTTCACGTGTTTCATGTCCTCATTTACCTCCAGACGTTACTAAATTCATATGACACGCCGTCATATGGTGCTCATCGATGGGCTTGAGCTCTGGAACGCTCTGCCGGCACGCCTCGGTTGCGTAGGCGCAGCGGTTGGAAAAGGGGCATCCAGGCGGCATATGGACAATGGTGGGCGGCTGTCCCTCGATGGCAACCAGCCGCTCCCGGTTGCCGCTCTTGGGGAGCGCGGCGATCAGCGCCTTGGTATAGGGGTTCGCCGGCGTCTCCAGCACCTGCCTGGTGGCGCCGCACTCCAGAATGATACCGCCGTACATGATGGCGATCTGATCCGCCACCTGGGCGCCACACCGATGTCGTGGGTCACCATCATGATGGACATGCGGTCGCTCTCCTGCAGCTCCAAGAACAGGTTGAGAATCTGTTTTTGGATGGTGACATCCAGGGCCGTTGTGGGCTCGTCCGCCAGCAGCAGGCAGGGATTGCAGCACAGCGCCATAGCGATGACCGCCCGCTGGCGCATGCCGCCGCTCATCTCGTGTGGGTAGGCGTTCATCCGCTCCCTGGGCGAAGGGATACCCACCTTGACGAAGAGCTCTTCTACCCGCTCCCTGGCCTCTGCCTTTGTCAGGCTGGAGTGCGCCCGGATGGTCTCTACAATCTGATAGCCCACCTTATACATCATACATCGGGTCCAGCGCGGACAGAGAGTCCTGATAGATCATGGCCATCCGATTGCCCCGGATATCCCGGAATTCCTTCTCACTCATTCGGAACAGGTCATTTCCCAGAAACTCCGCCTGTCCCTCTACGGCGGCTGTCTTGGGCAGAATCCGGAGCAGCGCCTTCATATAGGTGCTCTTTCCAGAGCCGGACTCCCCCAATATCACCAGCGTCTTGCCCCGCTCCAGGCTCAGGGAAACCCGGTTCACCGCCCGAACCATCCGGTCCTTGATCTTGAAATCTGTACACAGCCCGGTGGTCTTAACAATGATGTCGCTCATCCGCATTCACTCCATGCGCTTCTTAAAATCCAATACTTCTTCATACGATGGGATAGAATCCTGTGCCCCTACCCTGGACACCGCCAGGGCGGACGCCATATTGGCGAAGACGATCGCCTCCTCCGTGGAGCGGCCGTCCGCCAGCTCCCGGGCCAGCGCCGCGTTGAAGGTGTCTCCTGCCGCTGTGGTATCCACCGCCTGTACCTCGGGCGGGCGGTAGAGCGTATGCCCCTCCCGGTTGACATGCAGGGCACCGCGGCTTCCCAGCGTAATGATGATATTCCGCGTCCCTTTCTCCAGCAGGGGTTTGCAGTGAACCGCAAGCTCCTCCACTTCATCGGTCGGGCAGCCGGTCAGGTGCTTGAATTCGCTCTCATTGGGGGTCAGATAGTCCAGTCCCGCATATACTTCATCAGGCAGGCTGTCCGGTGCGGGGGCCGGGTTGAGAATGACGGTTTTGTGCAGCCCACTGGCCAGCTCTACCGCATAGCAGACGCTCTCAAAGGGGATCTCCATCTGGAGCAGCACAATGTCGCTCTCCTCAAACCGCGCCCGGTTCCGCCTCAGATAGTCCACATCGCAGAGGTTATTGGCGCCGGGAATGACAATTATGGAGTTGTTTCCCTTCTCATCCACACAGACCACCGCCATGCCGGTGGATACCCCGTCCACCGTCCTTATTGCGCGGGTGTCCACATTGGCCTGTTGCAGATTTCGCACCAGCTCACCGCCCAGGGGGTCATCTCCCACCGCATTGAGGAACGCGGTGTCCCCGCCCAGGCGTCCGCAGGCATACGCCTGGTTGGCCCCCTTCCCGCCGCAGGTCTTTCGGAAGGAGCGGCACAGGATGGTTTCGCCCAACTCCGGGGCCTGCCGTACTCCGATCACAAAGTCGACGTTCGCGCTTCCTACCACCAAAATCTTTTTCAATGAGAACACCCCTACGTCTTCCTAGATTCTTTCCCCCGCCGGGGCACCGATGCCGGATGATCCGCTGTGCTTATACATATAGAATCCGTTCGCCATAGATGGTCTTGACTGAGCCTCTCACCACCAGCTTGGGCTGGAGGTGGATATTTTTGGTTTCAATGGGCTTACCCACGATTGCCCGGATCAGCGTATCCGCCGCCCGGCGTCCCATTTCGATGGTCGGCTGCTGAATGGCGGCCAGAGGCGGGTCACATAGCTGAGAAAAGCCGATGTTGTCAAAGCCGATGATTTCCACATCCTCCGGGATAGCGTAAGTCAGCTCCTTGAGCGCCTTAATGGCGCCCAGCGCCATGGTATCATTGGCCGCTAGGACTCCGGTAAAGCGGGTGCCCTCCCGCTCCAGCTCCATGATGGCCCGGTATCCGCTTTCAAAGGTGTAGTCGCCATATTTAATGAGCCGCTCCTCAAACGGCAGACGGTACTGCTCCAGTGCATCCCGGTAGCCCTGAATCCGCTCCACCGAGGTGGAGATGTTTCGCGGACCGGAGATCAAAGCGATTTTCTCGTTACGATGCTGAATGAGCAGGCTGCACGCCATGAAAAGGGCGTAGGAGTTGTCCACAAAGATTCCCGCCGTATACTCGGCGCCCGCCAGCATACGGTCCACCAGCACACAGGGCACGCTGTACTTCTTCAGCCTCTGGTAGTGCTCTCCGGCGGTCTGGGCTGTTGTCACTAAAATAATGCCGTCTACCCGCTTGGCCAGGAAGATGGAGAGGTAACGCTCCTCCTTTTCCATGGAGAAATCTGTGTTTCCCAGCAGAACGGTGTACCCTTGCTCTGTGGCCTCCCCCTCGATTGCCTTGACCAGCTCACCGAAAAAGGGGTTTATGATATCCGGGATAATCAGCCCAAGAGTCTTGGACTGGTTCTGGCTCGGCAGGCTGTAGGAGCGGTAGTTCGTCTCCTTCACAATTTGCAATACGCGTCTGCGTGTTTCAGGGCCGACTCCCTGTTCAATTCCGTTTACGACTCTGGAAACCGTCGCTTTTGATACTCCGGCCATTCTTGCGATGTCTTCCATCGTAACTCTCATGTATGTGATCCTTCCATACAGGGGCCCTGCCCTGCGGTGTCATCTGGTACTGTTTTGTTTGTTAAGTGAATTGTATTTGAGTAACAAAGTTTCGTCAGTATGTAAACATAGCCGAAATTTATAGTATAAAATAAACAAACAGCACAAATCTTTTAAGACACTTTTACAACAACTTGAGAGTTTTTTGTAACTTTACCGCTTAATTGACCCATGATTTAGAGAAATGTATTTCTCCCCCGTCCCTTCTGTACACTTCAAAATATTCTCTATCGTTTTTTGTGGTTTTAAATATAATAAAAAACGGTTGTTAAAACGCAATAAAGAAACTTCAAAAGCCAAACTGCTTTTAAGCAAACTGCCATTTTTGTCTAGAGTTTGGACAGGATGCGGGTTTTGTCTATTTTCCTTTTGCAAAAACGGCGGTATAGTAGCAATGATAAATGGTATGACATGCCGTGAAAGGGGAAAACCAAGATGAAGATTCCTGATAGTTTGAAGCGCTACGGCCTGGCCAAGGTGTATGATTATCTGGACAAGGACCCGATGAACAACATGGGCAAGGTCATGGATCTGGTCAACAAGTTTGCCGGCGACACCCTGTCCCTCCAGCGGGAGGCATTTGATAAGGTAATTAACGACAAAGACTCCTGTTGGCACCAGCTCATTGAGAAGGTCTGGACCCAGACCGACCCCAGTGTGCTCAAGACGATATTCAACAACTTCTTTGTCAATGCAAACCTGGTGGGCTGGCCCAAGCAGGAGGAACTGCGCAAGAAGTACGGCTGCAACATTCCCTGGGCCATCCTGCTGGACCCCACCTCCGCCTGTAATCTGCATTGCACCGGCTGTTGGGCGGCGGAGTACGGCAACAAGCTCAACCTGACCTTTGATGAGATTGACTCCATCATTACTCAGGGCAAGGAGCTGGGCATCTACCTGTACATCTACACCGGCGGCGAGCCGCTGGTGCGTAAGAAGGATCTGATCGCCCTGTGCGAGAAGCACAGCGATGCGGCCTTCCTCTCCTTTACCAACGCCACCCTGATCGACGAGGAGTTCTGCCAGGACATGCTGCGTGTGGGCAACTTTATCCCCGCCATCAGTCTGGAGGGCTTCGAGGAGGCCAACGACTCCCGCCGCGGAGAGGGTGTGTACGACAAGGTCACCCACGCCATGGCCCTGCTGAAGCAGCACCACCTGCCCTTCGGCATCTCCGCCTGCTACACCAGCGTCAACTACAAGGACATCACCAGCGAGAAGTTTTACGATCTGATCATGGATCTGGGCGCTTACTTCGTGTGGTTCTTCCACTACATGCCCGTGGGCAACGACGCCGCCCCCGAGCTGATGCCCAACCCCGAGCAGCGGGCCGAGGTCTACCGCCGCATCCGCGCCATGCGGGAGACCAAGGGCATCTTTGCCATGGACTTCCAGAACGACGCCGAGTATGTGGGCGGGTGCATCGCCGGCGGCCGCCGCTACCTGCACATCAACGCCAACGGCGACGTGGACCCCTGCGTGTTCATCCACTATTCCGACTCCAACATCCGGGAGAAGAGCCTGCTGGAGTGCCTGCAATCCCCCATGTTCATGGCCTACCATGACAACCAGCCCTTCAACGAGAACATGCTCCGCCCCTGCCCCATGCTGGAAAACCCGGAGTTCATTGAGAAGATGGTTCACGAGACGGGCGCCCACTCCACCGATCCTCAGTCTCCCGAGAGCGTGGAGCATCTGACGGCCAAAACCCACCCCTATGCCGACAACTGGACTCCCATGGCCGACAAGCTGTGGTCCGAGTCCCATCCCGGCTGCGCCGGGTGCGCAGGCTGTGGCAGCACCGGCTGCGGCCAGTAACAACGGTCACCAAAAAGCGCGTGTACGTAGTTTTCGTACACGCGCTTTAGCCTGTCGAAAAAGTTTTTTCGACAGGCTGAGGGACTTTTTGAAACTTGAAAAAAGTTGAAAAAATGGCCCGCCGGTCTCCCGGCGGGCCGCTGTCTTATTCGGTGGTATAATTGTCGAAATAGCCCTGAATGTAGACGATGGGGGTACCCTTGTCGCCAGAGCCGGAGGTCAGGTCGCACAGGGAGCCGATCAGATCGGTCAGGCGGCGGGGCGTGGTGCCCTGGGCGGCCATTTTGCCCACCAGGGAGCCGTCCTTCTTTTTGATCTCGCCTTTGATGGCATCCCGCAGCGCCTCGCCGGACAGGGCGGCAAAGTCGTTGTCCGCCAGATACTTGAGCTTGAGCTCGTTGGGGGTGCCCTCCAGGCCGGCGGTGTAGGCGGGAGAGACCACCGGATCAGCCAGCTCCCAGATCTTGCCCACGGGGTCCTTGAAGGCGCCGTCGCCGTAGACCATGACCTCCACGTGCTTGCCGCTCTCCTTCAGGATGCGGGCCTGAATGGCCTCCACCAGATCCTGGCACTCCCGGGGAAAGAGCTTCACCTTGTCCTCGGTGGACTTGTTGGAGCCCAGCAATCCGTACTTGGCGTTGTAGCCGCTGCCGTCGATGGAGGCGGTCATGATCTCGTCCAGGCAGAAGACCTTCTCCGCCCCGGCGGCCAGCAGGCGGCGCTTGGTGCGGGCGCGGGTGTGGATGTCACAGGCCAGCACGTTCTTGGTGTAGGGCAGGATGGCCCGGGGGTCATTGGCGAAGATGACCTCCACCTCCGCGCCGCTCTCCCGGATCAGGTTGGAATAGTAGTCCACATAGTCCACGCCTGTGAAGGGGTGGACGGTGTAGCCGAACAGCTCCCGGTAACGCTCCAGGGTGAGGACATCCTTATAGGGGTCCACCCCCTTCTCGTCCATCGCATCCACATCGATGAGGTGATTGCCCACCTCGTCGGAGGGGTAGGACAGCATCAGGACGACCTTTCTGGCCCCCTTGGCGATGCCCCGCAGGCAGATGGCAAAGCGATTGCGGCTGAGGATGGGGAACAGGGCACCCACGGTCTCCCCGCCCAGCTTGGCGCGCACGTCGGCGGCGATATCGTCCACCGAGGCGTAGTTCCCCTGGGCGCGGGCGACAATGGCCTCGGTCATGGCAATCACGTCCCGGTCGCGGATGGTGAGCGCTCCGTCCTTGACAGTCTCCAGGACGGAATTGGTGACGATCTCCACCAGGTCGTCCCCACTTCGGATGATGGGAGCACGAATTCCCATGGATACGGTGCCGACCATGCGGCTCATGCAACAACACTCCTATTATCTTTCATTTCGGTGCGGCACTTCCGCCGCAACGGATGTATTATACTATAAAGGAGACAGCTTGTAAAACAAAAATTTTGCAAGCCGTCCCTTTTTTGGCTCACACCCCGTCTCCCTGCTCCGCCGGGAAATGCTCCCCCACCCATTGGCGGACGCACTCCAAAAAGCGGGCAGTTAACGGCGAAGGGGAACGGCCGCGGCGTATCGCCAGGGCGATACGCCGGTAGTGTCTCCGCTCCAGCGGGATGGCGGCGAAGGCGTAGCTGGAGGCGCGCAGCACCAGCTCCGGACGGATACTCACCCCAAGCCCCTGTTCCACCATGGCCAATGCGGCAAAATCATCATTGACGGTGTAACGGAGATTGGGCCGGAATCCCTCCTCCTGGAAAATGAGGCCGATCTCCAAATCCCGCTCCTCCGGTGTGTTGATATAGGGATCCTCCCGGAACCGCTCCATGGGATAGTAGGGGGCCTTTGCCAAAGGGTGATCCAGGGGAAGTACCGCCATCAGCTCGTCCCGGAAAAGGGGGTAGGTTTCCAGCCCCGGCCCCGCGGGCAGCCCCAAAAAGCCGCAGTCTGCCTGACCCTGCCGCAGCAGATCCTCCACCTCCGCGAACTCCCAGTTGCTTACCAGGTCAAACTGAATACCCGGGTAGCGGCCGAGGAACTCCTTCATGATAGCGGGCAGCCAGTGGATGGACACGCTGGCGAAGGTGGCCACCCGCAGGGTTCCCCGGGTCAGGCCGTGGAGCTCCGCCACCTGCTCCTCCAGCTCCCTGCCCGCATTGCACACCGCCTGAACATAGGGCAGCAGCGCCGCCCCGCTGCTGCTGAGCACCACCCCCGTCCGGCTGCGGGTAAGAAGCTCCATGTCCCACTCCCGCTCCAGATCGGCAATCACGCGGCTCACCGCCGACTGGGTATACCCCAGCGCCTCCGCCGCACGGGTGATGCTCCCCAGCTCCACAGTTTTCAGCAGAATTTGATACTTGTTAAGATTCACAATTACCATTCCATTTCCGCATATTCAGCATGAAAAAGATTCGCTTGTCTCATATCTTATATTATTGTATACTGAAACCGTAAGGAAGGCAAGAGCTTGTGATAGAAAGGAGTTATCACAATGAAAAAGACGATTTGGACCACCGACCACCGTACGCTGGAGCATTACAGGGAGATGAGCAGCATGCCCTTCTCTGTTGATCTTATGCGTGCTTACTGGCAGGGCAGCCCCTGGCGGGCCCTCCGAGTGCTGTTTCCCAGGGGTTGACACCTTGTCCTGCAAGGGTTTCACCATATAACACGCCTCATGGAGCGGCGGGCATGCCTCCCTCCTTGATCTGCACAAGGATTTGTCCCCCCCCAGCCACAGAAGGCCCCCCCGCCCGGCGGGGG
>OBUT01000303.1_pt1 | contig 15129 bp, 15 predicted proteins | sample 1475941 | NCBI WGS metagenome assembly OBUT01 (sample SAMEA2579956, study PRJEB22360) | human gut metagenome | biome: human gut; feature: human-associated habitat; material: faeces | place: Denmark | collected 2008/2010
GTATATTTTGTTGGCAAACTAATTATACACCAAAGTGTCCTGTACGATATTTTTTCCCACTGGCAGAAATGGAGGCATCTATGTTCGGAATAAAGAAAAAGACAGAAGTGTTCATGACCAACGACCTGGAATTATACACCACCGTACATCAGGCCCTGAAGGCCGGACAGATTCCCTATGAAGTAAAGGTTGTCAATACCAGCACCCAGAACAGACGGACCGGCACACTCATCGGCAGGGTGGGCGAACGGCCTGAGCTGGAAATCCAGTACTATATCTATACGCCCCGGGAATTTGCGGAGAGGGCGAAGTATGTGATTGATGAATATAGGAAGAATTTGTCCCGGTGAGGATGTCTGAAAAATCATCTTTCGTAACATAATCCTGCATTAAATACAATAGTCTTACGGAAACGGTCAGTTACTGTTACATATAAAAAAGCGCGGACAAATATTCAATCTGCGCTTTTGACTATTGAGCTGTATTTTCCAAATTATTACAAACTATTTTCAAAGGCCAGCAGCCGTTCCACATCCTCCACAATACCCTGGCAGTCATCCGCTGTCTCCATGCCGTACTCCACTACCAGGTCAGCCTGAGGGGTATATTCCCTGGCCCATGTCATAAAGCTTTCAAAATCCAGGGTTCCGTCTCCAATCCGCCTGTGGCTGTCGTGAACTCCGTCATTATTGTGAAGATGGTATGCCAGAATCTGCCCCTTGAGGCGCTCCATAACGCCGCGCAGGTCCCAGCCATTGGCATGGGCATGGCCGATGTCGATGAGCACCGGGTACTTTTCCGTCCGGCACAGGGAGACAAACTCATTCTCATCTAACAGCATATTGTTCCGGTCCATGACCCCTGCATTCTCCACTGCCACCGGTATTCCCAAGGGACGAAGCAGTTCCTCCACTCTGCGGTAATTCACGCAGGAATCCCTGAGCATCCTCTCCTTATCCCTGACTACACAGTTGTTGTGATGAAAAACCATATAGCGGCTGTTAAGTTTCTCTGAATAATGAAGGGTCTGCTCCACCAGCTCCATGGTATACTCATACTCCGGGGTTCCCTGGGGCGCCGAGTGCTCCGCCTTGTAATAGGGGCCGTGAAAGCTGATGGGAACACGGCTTAAAATGTCCGTGCTCTCCTCAAGAAGAGGGGCAAATATCTGCTGGTGGAACATGGGAAATACTTCCACCCCCACCTGTCCCCTCCATTTTTCCACATAGGGCAGAACTCTCTTAAACTCCTCCGCCTTATACATATTGGTACTGATGAGCAAAGCCATTGTCGTTCTCTCCCTTCTTTTTGGCGACCTTTGGGAGTATATGCGGCTCCTTGGCGGCCCTCAGCTGTTCAGGATAGCCCAGGGATACCTGGGTGGTCCTGTCAAAGAGATGGATTCTGTCAAAATCCGGCTGGATGTATACGTTCTCTCCCGGAGCAGGGATATCGCCCTCGCTCACAGCGATAAACTCCATATTGTCCACCTGCACGTATACGCCGTACCGGTTGCCGTAATCCTCCACGTACTTGACGGTTCCTTCCAGGGTATTGTCCTGGTGCCTGCGTAATAAAACCATGTGCTCCGGACGGATTCCCAGGAACAGGCGGCCGGACTCGTTGCGTGAGGCCAATCCGGACCACATGTCCGGCAGCCAGATCACCTGTCTTCCAATCACCAGCGTTCCCTTGGTGTAGGATGCCTCCACAATATTCATGGAGGGGGAGCCGATGAATTTTGCGGTAAATACATTGGCCGGACGGTTGTATACATTGGAAGGGGTGTCAAGCATCTGCATTTTCCCCTCGTGCATCAGTGCTATGCGCTGTCCCACGGTCATTGCCTCAATTTGGTCATGGGTTACATATATAAGGGTCTGGTGGTACATCTCATGGATTTTCACCAGCTCCTTCCTGGCCCGCAGCCTCAGCTGGGCATCCAGGTTGGAAAGCGGTTCGTCCAAAAGGAAATAATCCGAGCGCTTCACCACTGCCCTGGCCAGCGCGACCCTCTGGCGCTGGCCGCCGGAGAGGTCCTTAGGCCTGCGATCCTCCAGTCCCTTCAGGTCCAGCATATCCAGGACCTCCGAAAGTCTGGTCTTTATCTCCGCCGGATCCATCTTGTGGGCCTTTAAGCCGTAAATGATATTATTTTGCACCGTCATATGAGGAAACAGGGCATAATTCTGAAATACCATGGACACATTCCTCTCCCCGCAGGGAACATCATTTACCAGACGGCCGTCCATATAGAGATTTCCCCCGCTGAGCTTCTCCAGACCCGCAATCATCCGCAGGGTGGTGGATTTGCCGCAGCCGGAAGGTCCCAACAGAATCAGGCGCTCTCCTTCCCTGATTTCCATATTCAAATCCTTTACGATTACATTTTTGTCATAAGCCTTTACTACATGGTCAAATACTATGTTTTTCATTTATTTCTCCTTATTTGATTCCCTTGACCGCGAACTCCCCTAACCCTTGATGCCCGACATGGCAAAGGTGTTTATGATGTAGCGCTGGAACAGGATATACAATGCCAGCGGAATAATCATGGTCATGACGGAAACAGCCATTGCTATGGTAAATTCCGTCCCTCCCTCCGCGCTTATGTACATCTGCAGGGCCAGGGACAGGGTATAATTCTCCTTGCTTTTCAGTATAAGAACCGGCCACACATACTCGTTCCAGGAATTGATGAAAAAGATAATTCCCGTGGAAATGATGGAAGGCCGCACTAACGGGATGATGATATCCCTCATAATTTTCAGATTCTTCACATTCTCCATCCTGGCCGCCTCGATAAGAGCTCTGGGGATTCCCCGCATGGACTGGCGCAGAAGAAAGATTCCCAGCACATCGGCCAGCTGGGGCAGTGCCACGCCCCATATCTTGTCGCTGAGTCCGATTTTGGAAATCATCAGATAGTTGGGAATCATGGTAACGGTAAATGGTATGAACATAGTGGCCAGCATGATAAAATACAGGATTCCCTTGCCCCTAAAATCAAAATACACAAAGGAATATGCTGCAAACAGGCTGGTAATGGTCTTAAAAATGGTTACAGTGGCAGCAATCAAAAAGGTATTCATGGTAATCCTTAAAAAGGGCAGCTTGCTGAATACATGGATGTAATTCTGCACCGTGGGTCTTGCCGGGATAATCTGAAACACCGTATTGAAGGCATCCTGCATGGTCTTAAAGGAATTGGACACAGCAAAAACAATGGGCATCAGGAGAAGGAACACGGCACACAGAAGAAGCAGGTGCCATCCCGGCTGCATTTCTTTAATTTTCATAATATACCCCCTTTTCCACAAACCGGAATTCCAGCAGCAGCAGTACAATGAACAGCACCATGGTAATCACTGACACGGCTGATGAGGTGCCGGTGCGGTACAGGGTAAATGCCTCATGGTAGGACATGTATATCAGGTTGGAGCTGGCGTAGTTTGGGCCGCCCTGGGTTACCACCTTGATGGGCGTGAACACATACTGAAGTCCCTGTACAATGGTGGTGATAAACACGTAGATTCCGGTAGCCGAGCTCATGGGGACCACCATGTCACGGAATATTTTCCACAGGGGAATGTTGTCCAGCCTGGCCGCCTCAATGACCTCTGTGGATACCCCGGACACACCTGCCAGTATGATGATAAAATTATAGCCGAACACCTTCCAGGAGGTGATTACGCTCAGCACCGCGATGACCCAGCCCTCTGTCTTGGACCAGAAGGGAAGGGCCAGGCCAAAGTACTTTAACACAAGGGCCGCCGGGCCGGAAATGGGATTCAGAATCCAGATATACAGGATGGAACCCACCACAAGGGAGATGACGCTGGGAAGGAAAAACACAGCTTTGTAAAATCCCTGTCCCCTCTTAATCACCGCTGACAGGATGAAGGAAAGGATGTAGGGCAGAACAAAATTCAGTATCAGCAGTACAAGGATATACACCACCGTATTGCCTGCAATCTTCCAGGAATTCGGGTCCTTAAAAATGGCTGCATAGTTAGCCAGCCCCACAAACTTTTTCACCGGTTTCACCATATTCCACTCAAAAAAACTGAGATAGACCGTATAAAACAAAGGATAAAACATGAATACCGCAAACACTGCCAGGGATGGCACAAGAAACAGATATCCCAGTAATGTCTGCTTTTTTTCTTCCTGATTCAATCTGACTTTACCTCCATAAAGGGGCAGGTACCCCCAAATATTCCGGGGATACCCGCTCCAATTTATTGTAAGCGGCTGTATGCCAACCGGTTACTGTACTGCCAGCAGCTGGTTGATGGCATCCTGTGTTGCCTTCATGCCCTGCTCTGCCGTCACCTGTCCACCCAGAATCTGGTCCCTCATGTCTAAGAGCATCTGCTCTGCCTGAAGGCCTGCGTCTCCCGGGAACGCTGTCCACGGAACCACTCCGTCCATCTGCTCGATGGCCGCGTTCATCATCTTGTTCTCAGCCAGGAATGTCTTAAGTCCGTTCTCCGCCCCGGCCACATCCTTTCTGGGAGGCACATAACCGGTACCCTCTGTCCAGACTGCCATGGACTCCACGCTGTAGAGGAACTTCTCAAATTCCCATGCCGCCTTCACCTGGTCGTCGCCCTGGGCCGTAATGGCCAGGAAGCATCCGCCTGCCGGAACCATGCGCTCCTTGTCATTCCACAGAGGGGATTTTACGGTTGCAACGTCAAACTGCGCTCCCTTCTGTACGGAAGCCCTTCTGGCAATGGTGGTGTAAAGCATGGCGCAGTTTCCGTCGATAAAGCTCTGGCAGCCTTCCTCCCAGGAGATATGTAAAGCGGTCTGGTCCTTCACCATATCAGCCATCAGCTGCATGGCTTCAATTCCATCCTCCGTGGCAAAGGCGGCCTCTTTTTTGCCTTCTGCGTTGGTGGTCAGCATCTTAGCCCCGCTGCTTTCAATCAGTCCCTGCTGAGCCCAGAAATCTGCGGGCTCCTGCATATAAAATCCGTACTTTCCGGTCTTTTCCTTAACGGTCTTTGCAAACTCGCTGACCTCCTGCCAGGTAGTTGGGCCGTCTTCCGGAAGTCCTGCCTCTCTTAAGATATCCTTGTTGATGTAGAGAACCGGATTACTCAAAGAATACGGGATGCCCACCTGTGAACCCTCGCTGTTTACAGCCAGCTCAAGGACATTGGGAAGGAATTTGTCCTGAAGGAAACCGGCATCCTCCTTGTCAAACTTGTCAATGGCTTCCTGAGGAGACACATAGGAGAAGTTATTGGAGAAATAATCCAGGAACGCCCAGCCAATCTGCACCAGCGCCGGAGAATTGCCGGCTGCCGCTTCTGCCTGAAGGTTCTGCATCAGCCCCTTATACATGTCCGGGTTGTATTTTGCCACTACCTGGATGTGATCGTTGCTTTCGTTAAACTGCTTAACCAGCTCGTCTACCACCAATCCTCCCTGTGTTTCCGCGTTGCAGTGCCAGTATTCGATAACTGTTTTTCCTCCGGAGGAGCTGTTTCCTTCCGCCTTTGTTTCTGTATTGGTTTCTGTGTTGGCTTCCGCCCCGCTTCCTGTCTGGTTTACCGCCGCCACGCTGGTCTGGGCATTGGATGCGCCCGTGTTATCCTGGGCTCCGCTTCCCGCCGCAGCCGCACCGCAGCCGGATAATACAGCCATTGAAGCTGCCATGGCCAATGCCATCAAAGATATTACACTTCTTCTCATTACTCCATTTCCTCCTAATCATTCCGTGGTATGTTCTTATCTTAAAGATTGAATGTAAATTCCGGAAGATGAAATCTGTAAAATCTTTGCAAGAAATTGGAAAAAAATAAAGCACGGACCCAATCCTTCGTCCGTGCTTTAATCCGTAAATCTGCCATATCAATTAATCCGCCCGCCGTACAGGCAGGCCTGAAATTCCCGAATCCGCTCTATCCTTCTACAGTGTAACTCCCTGCTTAAAGATAGCCAAATCATGAAAGCCAGCTTCCTCTGGCCCAGAAGCTCCATGGCAGCCTACATTTCATCCTCACAGTCCTGGCATTGCAGGAATTTCACCCGTTCCGGGTCATACTCCCCGATATAGTCCATCAGAACCGGTATATTGCAGTTTTCACAGCCCAGTCCCAGGACCAGCACACCGCCCGCGTTGAGATGATGGATGATGTCAGCCAGCACCTTCCTGGTATTCTCCTGGTCCTCTCCCATCTGGGAGCATCCGTATGGATGGGCAAATGCAACTCCATTGTGGCCACTGAATTCACGCAGCCTACCGTGGGAAGAAACCACAACTCGTTGCGCACTCCTCAGCACATCTCCCAGGGCAGTGCGTACATTATGGATATGCACCCAGACCCCGGGCCGGATCTGCCGGGAGGCATATCCGATACGGCCAGCCGTATTTGATGACAGGCGCGCCCTCCGGCATTTGGCAGACGGCAAACTTGTGTCCCTGGGGGATATCCTCCTTTAAGACCACCGTATTTTGGTCCGTCTCAACCGTACTTCCTTTGGGCAGCGGCTTTAACGCCACTGCCACCGTATCTTCCCTGTTGATTTTTATAAACTCCTGCATATGACTCTTCCTCCGGGTCTGCACACTGTTGTACTCCGCATATTATTTTACCCCTTCATATCGTCGGATCCCGCACATCATTTATCCCTGACGGCATTTACTCCGATTCACTCAGAACCGCATCATATGCCTTGTCCATACCCTCTGTCTCAATCAATTCATACCACTTCTTCACATCCGCGAGAAGGGGGCTTAAATCCTGTCCCCAGTAATCTTCCCTCTTTAAAATGTCCTCCACCTGGGCTGTCTTCATGAAATCCATGATTTCCTGGCTGTCATTGGCATCATCGGTGCGGTAAAACGCCATGAGAGCTGCCAGTGAAAAGGTAAGTCCCTGTGGGCAGGAACCGAACATATCCCTGTATTCCAGTATGGTAGGCAGTACCCTTGCGCGGAATTTGGACACGGAGTTAAGCGCAATGGAGAGGAGCATATGCTTTATAAAGGGGTTGGAGAACCGCTCCAGCACTGCTTCTCCGAATTTCCGGTTGTCTTCCGTATCGCCAATGGCCGGTATGATTTCCCTGAATATGCATTTGCGTAAAAGGGCGGACACCTTTTCATCCTTCAGGCACTCTCCCACTGTCTTAAGTCCATATAAATGGGCTCCCAGCACCATGGAAGTATGGGCTCCGTTCAGGATGCGCACCTTCCTCTTTTTATACGGATCCACATTGTCGGTCCAGACCACATTAAAGCCGGCCTTTTGCAACGGAAGCTCATCCTCATGGCTTCCCTGGATGACCCACAGGTAAAATATCTCAGCCGTATCCATCATATTGTCCTGTTGGCCAATCCTCCGGCTAAGCTCCTCATGTTCATCCCTGGGGAATCCTGTGACAATGCGGTCCACCAGGGTGGAGCAGAAATCATTTTCACGTACAAGCCATGTCTTAAATTCCTCTCCCAGCTCCCACAGATCCGCGTAACGGAGACAGCATTTTTCCAGCTCCTCGCCGTTGTGGTCAATCAGCTCACAGGAAAGAATGATGAATCCCTTAAGGCCCAGCCGGAACCGCTTATATAAAAGCTGGGTCAGTTTGCCTGGGAATGACATGGCCGGCGCATCCGTAAATTGGTTGGAATCCACGTACTCGATTCCTGCTTCCGTGGTATTGGACACAATAAAGCGGAAATCCGGGTTCTCAGCCAGCTTCATGTAGGACTCAAAATCATCATATGGATTCACGCACCTGGATATGATGTCAATATGAGTATGCTCATCCACCACCTGTCCATTATCAATGCCTCTGAGGAACAGGTTGTACTCACATCCCTGCTGCTCCAACACGCTACACATCCCTTTTTCAATGGGCTGGACTATGACCACAGAGCCGTCAAACATCCCTTTGTCCTGCAGCTTTTGGAAAAAATAATCTGCAAAGCCTCTGAGGAATCCGCCTTCGCCAAATTGAATTACTGTTTCTTTTCTCATTTTATTTTCCTCTTCTCTCAACTTAAATCCCCAGTGAAATCTATGACCACCTTTAACATATTTCCAGGATTGTGTGCGAAATCATAGAATGCTTTAGCCCCGTGTTCAAATTTATATACGTTTGTAATGATATTCTCAATGGGCGTCTTCCCGCCTTTAACCAATTCAATCAATTCCACGAAATCCTTTTTTAAAGCATTCCTTGAACCAAATACATTCAGTTCCTTTTTCTGCAGTAATGTAAAATTAAAATCCAGGTTTTTCTTACCCACGCCAATGACCACCACCTTACCGCCAAAGCACGCTGCATCTATGCAATTCTGGAACGTGGAAGGAAGCCCTACTGCCTCAATCGTTGTATCAAACCCGTTTCCTCCTGTAATCTCATTCACTGCTTTTTCAAAATTCTCCGGAGAGTCATTCAGAATTGTGCCATCTACCCCAAAGGCCTTTGCCATCTCTAACTTTCCCTCGGAAACATCAGATATATAAACAAGTGCGCCTTTTGCTTTTGCAGCAACAGCAGCAAGCACACCAATGGTTCCTGCCCCAATTACAAGCACTTTTTCTCCGGCTCCCACCTCTGCCCGGCTGACGCCATGATAACTTATACAAAACGGTTCAATCACGGCAAGGAGCATGGGGTCTATCCCCTTTCCATCATATACCCGTTCTGAGGGCATTGTTATATATTCCTGAAATGCACCATCGCGCTGGCACCCCATGGTCTGGTTATCCATGCATGCATTTACAATCCCATTTTTACAGGAGTAACAGTGTCCGCAATTGAAGTAGGGATTGCATGTAACAATCATTCCCGGCCGCAGCCCCTGTTCGTTGTCCTCATCCGCCTCAACGATTTCCGCTGAAAATTCATGACCGGGAATCCTTGGATAATCGAAGTATGCAAAAGTTCCCTTGTATGAACCCAGGTCACTTCCGCAAATCCCCCCGTAAAGCAGTTTTAATAATACCTCGCCCTTCTTTCTCACAGGTTTTTCTACATCTATAAATTCTACCTGTCCGGGCTCTTTTATATACATCGCCTTCATATTTCCCTCCATGTTGGATTGATATTTGTATTTAAAGGGGGTAAACATCCTTTGCATTTTTGTACATTACCTGTTGGAATTCCAAATCGGTAAAGATGTTTCCCTCATATAAGTAACGCCATAAATTTTCATAGCTTTCCCTGGTCAGAGGACTGGGCACATCGGTCCCCCATACAAGCTTCTCAGCCCCCGCAATCTGTCTGGCAAGTCTTACAAACGCCTGCCCCGTAGGATACGGATATGTTTCGGGAGCCACATTCCATGGCACTGCAGCCAGGTCAAACCATACATTAGGAAGTGATAATATACTCAGTCCTTCCTCAAGCATTTTATAATCCCCCAAAGAGGGGGCCAGAAGATGGCAAACCAACAGCCTCATTTTAGGATGTCTTTTTGCTATCTCTGCCACTGCCTCCGGCTGAAAACTGGGCATCCCAGGGCTTCCTATATCGAGAACCAATGTTGCCCCGGCTTCGGCAATCATTGTGAAAAATTCACGAAATACATCTCCGTCAATTCTGAAATCATCATGATAGCCCATCAGTCCGCCTCCGGATGAAGTCTCAAATTTGACAATCCTAAATCCCAATTCATATAGGAACCGGTGCAGCAAAGATTTAGCATTCTTGCAAAATGGGTCACATGTGGCTGCAGGAACGAACAGGTCCGGATAACGTCTGGCTGATTCAAGGACATATTCATTTTGAAATCCGTAGAAGCTTCCCTGCAATAACACTGCACGTTCAACATTATTTTCCTGTAATAATGCAGCTAATGTTTCTGCTGCAAAGGATCGTTCCCCCAAACCGGGCGGAATCATCTCTATCTCATCACCATTTGCCCATCGCGCCCGTCCGCCTCCAATGGGGCGCAATTCGCCGCGGGGGCCGAATCCGCAAAGTTGTTCAAACACATGTGTATGTGCATCAATCAGCTTCATTGTCATACATCCGCCTTTCTGTTATATTGTCTTAAACTCCCCCTCCTTGCGGCTAAAGATTCTGGCCAATACACCCGAGCGTTTCAAACCGCTATTCTTATACCGCCCATATGCATCTGCCGCTACAGCTACAATAATTACAATCCCTTTAACAACACTGTGATACGTTGATGGTACTCCCAACAAACGTAAACCATTGTTAATCATTCCAACCAAAAGAGCTCCAAACATGGCTCCCTGCAGTGACCCTTCACCTCCCATAAGGCTAGTGCCGCCTACTACAATAGCAGTAAGTACATCATTTTCGTATCCCTGCGCTGCTTTTGCAATTGCCTGCTGATTCATACTGGCCAGCACAATACCTGCCAATGCCGCAGTAAAACCTGAAATAGCATACGATACTGTGGTTATCCGTTTGGAGGATACTCCAGAAAGATTACTAGCCTCCTTATTTCCGCCAACCGCATAAACCTGGCGTCCAAAGGTAGTCCGGTTAAGCAGCCAAAAGCTGATTAACGCCACAATCACCAATATACAAACCGAAAAAGGAATACCAAACAGTCTTCCTCCGCCAAGAAATGTGAATGCTGCCGGTTCCAGACAGCTGATAACCTGGTTGCCGGTCAGCAGCTGTGCAATTCCATAAATAATGTTTTGACTTGCAAGGGTAATCAGAAAAGGCGGAACATTGAAATTTGAGACGATTGCGCCATGGGCAATTCCGGCCATTACACCGGCAGCAAGTCCAAATAAAATACCTAATATGACTCCTGTATAGCTATAGTCCATCCTGACAATGGTCAACACAACACAGGCCCCGCTCATTGCAGCGGTTGCCCCCACCGCAAGGTCAATTCCTCCCAGCAGAATGGGATAGATGGTGCCGCAGACCATCACTCCATATATAGAAATTGCAAGAAGAATACTTTTAAAATTTCCCAGCGTCCAAAAAATCCCCGAATTCATTAACGTGAGCACCAACATGACCACAAGAAGAATCAACGGTTTCTGAAAACGACTGGTCAGTGCTTTATAGTTCTTACGACTGCTCATGTGTTATTTTCCTCCTTTTTAGCAGTATCAATGCCGGACGCAGCCATTAATATATCCTCCTGCGTAATGACACCGCTATCAAATTCCTTCTGGATATGACCTTTACGAAATACCAGAATACGATGGGAAACCCGCAGCAATTCCTGCAAATCCGATGAGACTAAAAGAATTGATACCCCCTGTTCAGCAAGATTATCAAGAATCTTATATATTTCGTCCTTTGCTCCGATATCAATACCCGCCGTAGGTTCATCAATCAGAAGGACCCGCAGGTCACGCGCCAGCCACTTTCCAATAACCACCTTCTGCTGGTTTCCTCCGGAAAGGTTGCCCACAGGAAGCTGCGAATCAGCCGGACGGATATCCAGTTTTCCCACAGCATCTATACCAAGCTTTTTTTCTTCTGCCCTGTTCACATTTGATGCCTTGCTCAGGAAATCATAGTTTGGCACGGCAATATTGCGTTCAATAGACAATAGTGGTATGAATCCCTGATTACGCCTGTCTTCCGGAACCAGCCCAAAGCCTTTTGAAATTGTCTCTGAAACCCGGCATAGCAGCTTCTTTCCCTCAAAAAAGATTTCCCCTCCGTCATAAGGGTCTGCGCCAAATATACAGCGCAGCACCTCGGTCCTTCCTGCGCCTACCAGGCCTCCAATTCCCAGAATCTCTCCTCTGTGCAGTGTAAAGCTAATATCTGAAAATGTGCCTTTTCGGCTGAGAGACCGAACTTCAAGTACCGGTTCCATATTACTGCGGTGCAGGTATCGGGAGGCAGTGGCCTCACTGAGTTCCTTTCCAATCATCATTTTAATAACATCCGGAGGATTAATCTGCTCCTTTTCAAGCACAGCAACCTTTTTGCCATCGCGCAATACGGTTAAACGGTCAGCCAGACGGAAAACCTCCTCCAATCTATGGGAAATATAAAGAATGGACACCCCCTTTTCCCTTAGCTGATTAATGATTCCAAATAATGCCTCTGATTCTTTACTTGAAAGCGAAGCCGTAGGCTCGTCCATGATAATAAGTGATGAATCCTCAGACAGGGCCTTCAGAATCTCCACTGTCTGCCGCTGTGCAATTGAGAGAGTCTCAACAATTGCATCCGGCTGAAGATTAAAGTCATAATACTGAATTAAATCGCTTACTTTTTTCTTCATCTCACGTATTTTAAGAAGACCGCAACCACTCTTTTCCTTACCAAGCATTACGTTCTGCATAACACTCAGTGTTGGAATCAGGCTTAGTTCCTGATAAATGACACCGATACCCAGTTTCTGTGCATCACTCCGCGAATTAATCTCACAAGTCTTTCCTGCGAAGGTAATGGAACCCCCGTCCTTTGGATAAACCCCAGTCAGAATCTTAATCAATGTGGATTTTCCCGCGCCATTTTCCCCCATTAAAGCATGCACTTCGCCACGGGCCACTTCCATATCAACCTTCTTCAGCACCTGAACGTCTCCAAACTTTTTTTCTATCCCATTCATAGAAAGCAGGATTTCTCTCTCAATCATACAGCAGCCTTCCTTTCCTCCTCCAGGGCTTTGCGGTGGACCATTTTCTCATCCATATACTTGTTATAAACAGAATCAAATATAATCATGGCCACAATAACCATGCCCTTGATAATTAACTGGACCGCTGTTGGAAGATTATATTTGTAGATGCCATTGGTTAATACCATCATAAACAGAGTTCCAACCACAGTACCAAAGATATCACCGCGGCCTCCGCTAAAGGCACATCCGCCTACTACTACCGCTGCAATAACATCAAATTCAAGACCAATGCCTGTCTCAGGAGTCGCAGAGCGAATCTTGCCCATTAAAAAAATTGCAGAAATACTGCAGCACAGACCGGTCAAAGTAAATACAGTCCGTTTAATTCTCCCAAAATTAATTCCAGACAATTCTGCTGATTTGCAGTTGGCTCCTACCGCATAGGTATAGACTCCCAGCTTAGTCCGTTTCAGAAGGAGCTGCCCCGCGATTGCAATAACAAAAAATGCTATTGTAACTAGATATACTCCGTTAATGCTTCCTCCCAGAACAAGAAAGGTCCGGTTATCAATTACCTTATTGGAAATCATGCCTGTGGCGGTGCGAATAGCAAAAATAAGGGCCAGTCCCCTAAACAGAAATTGTGTGGAAAGAGTCGCTATAAAATCGGGTATGCGCAGTACCGTTACCAACACCCCATTTAAATAACCTCCCAGAGCCCCAACTGCAAGGGCAATCAGAATGATGATACCAGACGGAAGATGGGTATAATAAAGCAGATTTGCACAGAGCATTGCCACAAAGCCTGCCAGCGCACCAGTTGACAGGTCTATGCCGGCAGTTATGATTACCATGGATACACCGACCGCGATAATTCCTATGGTAGAACACTCACGTAATAAGGTAAAGATATTGTTAGCAGTAAAAAAGTATTCGCTGGTAAGGCCAAAAATTAAAATCAGTGCAAAAAGCAAGCCGACAGATATCAGCCGGCGTATTGTCTCTTGTCGCATAGTAGTTCCTCCTTTTATCATAACCGGAATCTGCCTGAAATCCATCGCCCCTCTAAATATGCCGCAAACCGCATCTACGCTGAGAGGCATTCCAGGAAGATGCAGGGTGGAATGGGTCCGCCCTGTTCCCTGGAAAAGAATCTGTTGTATTACCAGCGAATATCAGGACCAATTGATTCCACTGTATCAGGGGTTACTACAATTGGGGCCATCTTAATGATTGGAGTCTCTGTATAAGAGGATGTATCTGCCTCAGAGCCAATAAAGTACATTGCAAGCCGTGCTGCAGTTGCTCCCTGGTCATAGCAGTTCGTATAAATGGTGCCGGCCATCTTTCCCTTTTCGATATATTCCAGTGCTTTTGACTCACCGTCTGCTCCCCAAATCACCATTTCTCCCAGACGGCCTGCTGCCTCCGCTGCCTGTGAAGCTCCTTCTGCCATTGCATCATTGTGACAGAATACAGCATCGATTTTATTATACTTAGTTAAAAAGTCATTCATGACTACATTTGCTTTCTCAGTAAGCCACTCTCCGGTCTGGGCATCTATAATCTCCACTTCCGGATGCTTAGCCATCTCATCCCTAAAACCAGCTTCAAGAATTTCTCCGCGGCTTGCTCCAGGTGTGGCCTGAATAATCACAACATTTCCGGCCTCTCCAATGGAAGCAGCAATATTCTTAGCTACCAGCGCTCCGGCCTCATAGTCAACCATGGCAACCAACGCTGCATGCGGGGTGGAAGCATCCATGTTTAATGTTATGACCGGAATGCCTGCCGCCTCTGCCTGTTCTACCGAAGCTGCAAGGGCCGCTGCATCTGTTGCCTGCAATATGATTGCATCGTAATGCTGGTTAACCAAATCTGACATTATCTGAACCTGTGTTTCAGCAGAAGCCTTACCATCAAAGCGTTGGAATGTAACGTTTTCAAAAATGGATAATTCTTTTTCCATGCCGTCTCCCCAAGCGGCAGCAACTGAATCTCCAATAACGTTAGGTACAAATGCAATTTTAACATTGTCTGCATACGGGTCTTTGACATCCGACTTAACTGCATCCTCCTGAGTTCCTTTTGAACTGGATGTGTTTGACGTTGTATTCTTTGAATCTGCACCATCAATTTGTACATTGCCACACCCCGACAAAGCCAATCCAGTTACCATCAGCGCCGCTAAAAAACCTGCATAAATCTTTCTCATTCTATAACTCCTCCTGTTTTTAGTTTTTGCATCTTCATACAACCGCAGCAGACTCTAAAAGATAAATGAATCCAGTGCGCCTGCCATGAAGCATACATTGATGTATATATAAACCGATACAACAAGTATAATAGAAATTATACAAATTTGTGGTATAATTGTATATTATTATATTTTAATAGAACAGATTGACCAGCACTGTGGTAAATCCTGGAATCCAGGTCAGGAGCATTAAGTTAATAAGCAGTAAGAAGTAAAAAGGAACTGCCTCCCGGATAAATGCCGCTGTTTTACACTTGGTAATACTGCAGGTAACAAACATCAAGGTTCCCATCGGCGGCGACAGGGCTCCGATGGCATTGTTAAAGAT
>OBUT01000308.1_pt1 | contig 14968 bp, 18 predicted proteins | sample 1475941 | NCBI WGS metagenome assembly OBUT01 (sample SAMEA2579956, study PRJEB22360) | human gut metagenome | biome: human gut; feature: human-associated habitat; material: faeces | place: Denmark | collected 2008/2010
CCACTTTGTCTAATTCGTCAGATTCTGACCAGACGGTTCAGGCTGTACGCTTACCCAGGTTCTCAGCAGACTGAATGTGCAGGTGCGGTTATTCACCAGAAATGGCATGCTGCGGTACATACCCATCCTGGTGACAATATGTACGTGGCGACAGCGATCCCGGCACTGTGGAAGAGACTCACTCAGCCTGCAGGATATTCTTTTCGGCATCCGGGAATGTCCGCCTGAATGCAAACAGGATGATATTTGAATCCGTAATACTGTTCTTTCATCATAAATAATTTATGCAGATACAGTTAACTGTCACAGTAGCAGGTTTGTTTTCCCGGAAAATAATATCCGTCAGACTGATGCCGGAACATATCTGAAACACGTTATGATGTTTTGTTATCAGAAATGTTGTATATTCTTATCCGTGACGACAGTTTAATGCCCTCTGGTATCACCTGATAATGCATATCCTGCGATGATTCGTTATATTTACGGGACACGTCTCTTTTCATAGTGCTCCTTTTCAGACTTCATTTTCCGTAAGTGTTCCCCGGCATAAAGGAGGGGCCTTTCTGGCGTTTATAACTCTCTTTATCGGTGACGCCGGTAATACAGGGAATACCACACCGACAAACGAGGTATTAACAGACGATATTTCAGTGTCCATAATTTTGCTGTCCGGTTAAATAACGTCAGTCTGCTGCCCTCTGACTGTAATCATCAAAGCCGGAATGCATACCGGGTTACAACGTAAAAAAAGTGATGCTGGCCTCCGGTGCAGCTGGCGGGCGAAACATGTTTACCTTTCAATACTCCCTGTCTGCAGTCTCCACTCTTCCATCCTCTTAAGCTACGTCGGCCACATGAATGCACTTCCATGATAACAGGTATTCCTGTCAGCATAACGAAGCCGGTTACCTTCCCTTCCTCCTGCATTTCCTGTCATAATGACTATACAGCTCGCAGATTGCCTTTTTATTGACCACCTTAATATATCATTATAAACTTCTTTTTATCATGTTATTATCACCTTGTTATGCTTAATTTTTAAGCAACCGGAGAAAGAGGATGGTTCAGAAAATTTTGTCGGATAAGGTTATGAATGAAAGAACAAATGCGTATTACTCTTATTATCTTGGAGAGCGTAATATCTCCGTACTGCCCCTTAATGTTTATGATCCCCCGGAACGTTTTATCGCTTACATAAAGAAAAACAGAGAAAATCTGAACATCACACTTTCAGATTTTGAACTTGAACAAATAATTTCTGGTATGCGTCTGAAGGCCCAGGCCTTCCTGGTCCCCCTGGAAAAAATATCCTGGATCGCGGGCAGTGAACGCGCATGCTTATTTTCCTGGTATCTGTTGATGCAGTTTATCCAGAAAAACAGGGCAAAAATAAGCGCAGACTTGCTTCAAAAGAATAAACTGTATCTTAAAGAAGAGTATTTAGAAGAGAATGCCTTCCCGTCGGACTCATCGACACAGTTCAGACAAATACTCAGAGTTCTCGATATTCTTTCTGATAAGAATTTGCGGGATGAGTGGATAATCCAGACCAAAGACAGATGGATGCGGGCATTTAAATCAAAGAGCCCTTTCAGTTACCTCCTCCCGGAGAACGAACATGAATGTATATGGACATGGAATTATTTAAAGGAAAAAAATATTGCACTGGAAAACCTGGCCAGTTTTCCTGGTTCTGCTGATATTTACCACGCAATTCACCTTTCATTTGACATATGGGTTACCCATCCATCTGCCTCACCTGACGATATAAAAAATTTCAGGAACAGTTTCAATAAGGCCAAGGCACAGCGCAAGTACAAAAAAATGCAGGAAGATAAAGTCAATGTACAGTTTTTTCTTGACGCAGAAACCAGGGCGCAGCTCAAAGAATTATCGAGGGTCAGAAGACTCAGTACCGGCGAAATGCTGCATGACCTGATTGTTGAAGAGTATAAAAGGTACCGACATTCCAGATAATTTCAGACATATATTATCTCCGTGAGTCCCCCACCACCTTTCCGGTGTGCGGGGGTTTTGTCTTTTTTCACCGGGAATACATGTATGAATCCGTCTGATGCCATTGAGGCAATTGAAAAACCGCTCTCCTCCCTGCCTTACTCACTTTCCCGTCACATCCTGGAACATCTGCGCAAACTCACCAGTCACGAACCCGTGATTGGCATTATGGGTAAAAGCGGGGCCGGTAAATCCTCACTCTGTAATGCACTGTTTCAGGGGGAGGTCACCCCGGTCAGTGATGTTCACGCCGGCACCCGGGAAGTGCGGCGCTTCCGTCTGAGTGGCCACGGTCACAGCATGATTATCACTGACCTGCCCGGGGTGGGCGAGAGCCGGGACAGGGATGCAGAGTATGAAGCCCTGTACCGTGACATTCTGCCTGAACTTGACCTGGTACTGTGGCTGATTAAAGCCGATGACCGTGCCCTGTCTGTGGATGAGTATTTCTGGCGACACATCCTGCACCGGGGACATCAGCAGGTGCTGTTTGTGGTGACGCAGGCCGACAAAACGGAGCCCTGCCATGAATGGGATATGGCCGGCATTCAGCCTTCTCCCGCACAGGCACAGAACATTCGTGAGAAAACAGATGCGGTATTCCGGCTGTTCCGGCCCGTACATCCGGTTGTGGCCGTATCGGCCTGCACCGGCTGGGAACTGGATACGCTGGTCAGTGCGCTCATGACAGCGCTTCCCGACCATGCCGCCAGTCCCCTGATGACCCGCCTGCAGGACGAGCTGCGCACGGAATCTGTCCGGTCTCAGGCCCGTGAACAGTTTACCGGTGCGGTGGACCGGATATTTGACACGGCGGAGAGCGTCTGCATTGCCTCTGTTGCACGCACGGTTCTGCGTGCCGTCCGTGACTCGGTGGTCTCTGTTGCCCGCGCTGTATGGAACTGGATTTTCTTCTGAACAGTCTGCCAGGGGAAATGCCTGATTACATTGCGTTAACCAACTGAAAACATGATACACCCCCTCATATCCACCTCTTTCTCTTGCGTGACTGCCTTGCTGTTAATAGAATAAAACGATCGATAAAACAGGTATCGATCGTTACTATCGATCGTTTATAGTGGTTAATGGCCTGCGAAAAGGCAGTTGAATCTCTTCATCATGCAGAACGGAATTGCACACAACGGACTGATACTTCTCTGGCGGATGAGAGAGGGGAAGCATTTATGTCCGGGAAAAACCACTTTATCTGACCATGCTGTTTTGTACCTGCCGGTATCCACATTTGTGGGTACCGGCTTTTTTATTCACCCTCTGTAAGGAAAAGCTGATGAAACGACATCTGAACACCAGCTACAGGCTGGTATGGAATCACATTACGGGCACCCTGGTGGTGGCCTCCGAACTGGCCCGCTCACGGGGAAAACGCGCCGGTGTGGCGGTTGCGCTGTCTCTTGCTGCTGTCACATCAGTCCCGGCACTGGCTGCTGACACGGTTGTACAGGCGGGAGAAACCGTGAACGACGGAACACTGACAAATCATGACAACCAGATTGTCTTCGGTACGGCCAACGGAATGACCATCAGTACCGGGCTGGAACTGGGGCCGGACAGTGAAGAAAACACCGGTGGGCAATGGATACAGAATGGCGGGATAGCCGGAAACACCACTGTCACCACAAATGGTCGTCAGGTCGTGCTGGAGGGGGGAACAGCCAGTGATACGGTTATTCGTGACGGCGGGGGACAGAGCCTGAACGGGCTGGCGGTGAACACCACGCTGAATAACAGAGGCGAGCAGTGGGTTCATGAGGGCGGGGTTGCCACCGGTACAATTATCAACCGCGACGGTTACCAGAGCGTTAAAAGTGGCGGGCTGGCAACAGGAACCATCATCAACACCGGCGCAGAAGGCGGCCCGGATTCTGACAACTCGTACACGGGTCAGAAGGTCCAGGGAACAGCAGAATCCACCACCATCAACAAAAATGGACGGCAGATTATCTTATTTTCCGGGATAGCCCGTGACACTCTCATTTACGCAGGTGGTGACCAGTCGGTACACGGAAGGGCCCTGAATACCACACTGAATGGCGGTTACCAGTATGTGCACAAGGACGGACTTGCGCTGAACACGGTAATTAACGAGGGGGGCTGGCAGGTTGTTAAGGCAGGTGGTGCTGTCGGTAACACCACCATAAATCAGAACGGTGAACTGAGGGTACATGCCGGCGGGGAAGCCACTGCAGTCACCCAGAACACGGGCGGTGCACTGGTTACCAGTACGGCTGCAACCGTTACCGGCATAAACCGCCTTGGAGCATTCTCGGTTGTGGAGGGTAAAGCTGATAATGTCGTACTGGAAAATGGCGGACGCCTGGATGTGCTGACCGGACACACAGCCACTAATACCCGCGTGGATGATGGCGGAACGCTGGATGTCCGCAACGGTGGTACCGCCACCACCGTATCCATGGGAAATGGCGGTGTACTGCTGGCCGATTCCGGTGCCGCTGTCAGTGGTACCCGGAGCGACGGAAAGGCATTCAGTATCGGAGGCGGTCAGGCGGATGCCCTGATGCTGGAAAAAGGCAGTTCATTCACGCTGAACGCCGGTGATACGGCCACGGATACCACGGTAAATGGCGGACTGTTCACCGCCAGGGGCGGCACACTGGCGGGCACCACCACGCTGAATAACGGCGCCATACTTACCCTTTCCGGGAAGACGGTGAACAACGATACCCTGACCATCCGTGAAGGCGATGCACTCCTGCAGGGAGGCTCTCTCACCGGTAACGGCAGCGTGGAAAAATCAGGAAGTGGCACACTCACTGTCAGCAACACCACACTCACCCAGAAAGCCGTCAACCTGAATGAAGGCACGCTGACGCTGAACGACAGTACCGTCACCACGGATGTCATTGCTCAGCGCGGTACAGCCCTGAAGCTGACCGGCAGCACTGTGCTGAACGGTGCCATTGACCCCACGAATGTCACTCTCGCCTCCGGTGCCACCTGGAATATCCCTGATAACGCCACGGTGCAGTCGGTGGTGGATGACCTCAGCCATGCCGGACAGATTCATTTCACCTCCACCCGCACAGGGAAGTTCGTACCGGCAACCCTGAAAGTGAAAAACCTGAACGGGCAGAATGGCACCATCAGCCTGCGTGTACGCCCGGATATGGCACAGAACAATGCTGACAGACTGGTCATTGACGGTGGCAGGGCAACCGGAAAAACCATCCTGAACCTGGTGAACGCCGGCAACAGTGCGTCGGGGCTGGCGACCAGCGGTAAGGGTATTCAGGTGGTGGAAGCCATTAACGGTGCCACCACGGAGGAAGGGGCCTTTGTCCAGGGGAATAAGCTGCAGGCCGGTGCCTTTAACTACTCCCTCAACCGGGACAGTGATGAGAGCTGGTATCTGCGCAGTGAAAATGCTTATCGTGCAGAAGTCCCCCTGTATGCCTCCATGCTGACACAGACAATGGATTATGACCGGATTGTGGCAGGCTCCCGCAGCCATCAGACCGGTGTAAATGGTGAAAACAACAGCGTCCGTCTCAGCATTCAGGGCGGCCATCTCGGTCACGATAACAATGGCGGTATTGCCCGTGGGGCCACGCCGGAAAGCAGCGGCAGCTATGGCTTCGTCCGTCTGGAGGGTGACCTGATGAGAACAGAGGTTGCCGGTATGTCTCTGACGACAGGGGTGTATGGTGCTGCAGGCCATTCTTCCGTTGATGTTAAGGATGATGACGGCTCCCGTGCCGGCACGGTCCGGGATGATGCCGGCAGCCTGGGCGGATACCTGAATCTGATACACAACGCCTCCGGCCTGTGGGCTGACATTGTGGCCCAGGGAACCCGCCACAGCATGAAAGCCTCATCGGACAATAACGACTTCCGCGTCCGGGGCCGGGGCTGGCTGGGTTCACTGGAAACCGGTCTGCCCTTCAGTATCACTGACAATCTGATGCTGGAGCCGCAACTGCAGTACACCTGGCAGGGACTCTCCCTGGATGACGGCCAGGATAACGCCGGTTATGTGAAGTTCGGGCATGGCAGTGCACAACATGTGCGTGCCGGCTTCCGTCTGGGCAGCCACAACGATATGAACTTTGGTAAAGGCACCTCATCCCGTGACACCCTGCGCGGCAGTGCCAAACACAGTGTGCGTGAACTGCCGGTGAACTGGTGGGTACAGCCTTCTGTTATCCGCACCTTCAGCTCCCGGGGGGACATGAGCATGGGTACAGCCGCAGCCGGCAGTAACATGACGTTCTCACCGTCACAGAATGGTACGTCACTGGACCTGCAGGCCGGACTGGAAGCCCGTGTCCGGGAAAATATCACCCTGGGCGTTCAGGCAGGTTATGTCCACAGCGTCAGCGGCAGCAGCGCTGAAGGCTATAACGGTCAGGCCACGCTGAATGTGACCTTCTGACAGAACCATCGCCTCTCTGTGGTCCCGGTCATCATGATCGGGACCCGGACCGGCGCAACGGATATTCAACGCCACATTCGCTGGCATTCACAATAACATGATATTCATCACGGAGTGACTATGTTACAGATAGTCGGCGCGCTGATCCTGCTGATCGCAGGATTTGCCATTCTTCGCCTTTTGTTCAGAGCATTAATCAGCACGGCTTCTGCGCTGGCAGGGCTCATATTGCTGTGTCTGTTCGGCCCGGCCTTACTGGCTGGCTATATCACCGAACGCATAACCCGGTTGTTCCATATTCGCTGGCTGGCAGGCGTATTTCTGACGATTGCCGGAATGATCATCAGCTTCATGTGGGGACTTGATGGTAAACATATCGCGCTGGAGGCTCACACCTTTGACTCTGTGAAATTTATTCTGACCACCGCTCTCGCCGGTGGTCTGCTGGCTGTTCCCCTGCAGATCAAAAACATTCAGCAGAACGGGATCACACCAGAAGATATCAGCAAGGAAATTAACGGGTATTACTGCTGTTTTTATACTGCCTTTTTCCTTATGGCGTGTTCTGCATGCGCACCATTGATCGCGTTACAGTACGATATTTCACCGTCACTGATGTGGTGGGGCGGGTTGTTGTACTGGCTGGCTGCATTAGTGACGCTGCTATGGGCGGCCAGCCAAATCCAGGCGCTGAAAAAACTGACCTGTGCCATCAGCCAGACACTGGAAGAACAACCGGTGCTCAACAGTAAATCGTGGCTGACCAGTTTGCAAAACGATTACAGCCTTCCTGACTCACTGACGGAGCGCATCTGGCTGACGCTCATTTCTCAACGGATTTCCCGGGGAGAGCTGAGGGAATTTGAACTGGCAGACGGAAACTGGTTACTGAACAATGCCTGGTATGAAAGAAACATGGCAGGGTTTAACGAACAGTTGAAAGAGAACCTGTCATTCACACCTGATGAACTGAAAACGCTCTTCCGGAACCGCCTGAATTTATCACCGGAAGCGAATGACGATTTTCTCGATCGTTGCCTGGACGGCGGTGACTGGTATCCCTTTTCAGAAGGTCGCCGTTTTGTATCATTCCATCACGTGGATGAGCTTCGTATCTGTGCCTCCTGCGGGCTGACAGAAGTACATCATGCCCCGGAAAATCATAAGCCGGATCCGGAATGGTACTGCTCCTCTCTTTGTCGCGAAACAGAAACACTGTGTCAGGAAATTTATGAACGCCCTTACAACAGCTTTATTTCCGATGCAACGGCGAATGGTCTGATTCTCATGAAACTGCCGGAAACCTGGAGTACAAATGAGAAAATGTTTGCTTCCGGAGGGCAGGGACATGGGTTTGCCGCTGAACGGGGAAACCATATTGTCGACAGAGTCCGTCTGAAAAACGCACGGATCCTCGGTGATAATAATGCCAGAAATGGAGCAGACAGACTGGTCAGCGGAACAGAAATCCAGACGAAATATTGTTCAACTGCAGCCCGTAGCGTCGGTGCGGCATTCGACGGACAAAACGGACAGTATCGTTACATGGGAAATAATGGCCCCATGCAACTGGAAGTCCCCCGTGATCAGTATGCCGGCGCTGTTGAAACCATGAGGAATAAGATCCGCGAAGGTAAAGTACCCGGTGTAACCGATCCCGCAGAAGCGTCCCGGCTGATTCGTCGGGGACATCTGACTTATACTCAGGCCCGTAATATCACCCGGTTCGGAACCATCGAATCGGTCACTTATGATATTGCCGAGGGTTCGGTTGTCAGTCTGGCGGCCGGAGGGATCAGTTTTGCCCTGACGGCATCGGTCTTCTGGCTCAGCACCGGCGATCGCGATGCTGCCCTGCAGACAGCTGCTGTCCAGGCAGGAAAAACCTTCACCCGCACACTGGCTGTCTACGTCACAACCCAGCAACTCCACCGGCTCAGTGTTGTTCAGGGTATGCTGAAGCACATTGATTTTTCGACTGCCAGCCCGACTGTCCGACTGGCTCTTCAGAAGGGGACCGGTGCAGGAAATATCAGTGCCCTGAACAAAGTAATGAAGGGTACGCTGGTGACATCTCTGGCACTGGTAGCTGTCACAACCGGCCCTGACATGATCAAAATGTTGCGGGGACGGATCTCCGGTGCGCAGTTCATCAGGAATCTTGCCGTGGCATCTTCCGGTGTGGCAGGTGGAGCTGTCGGGTCAGTGGCGGGCGGGATACTGTTCAGTCCACTGGGACCATTTGGTGCACTGACAGGGCGTGTGGTTGGCGGTGTTCTGGGGGGAATGATTGCCTCCGCTGTATCAGGAAAAATTGCCGGAGCGCTGGTTGAAGAAGATCGCGTCAAAATTCTGGCAATGATTCAGGAGCAGGTGACATGGCTTGCCGGCAGTTTCCTGCTGACCGGACATGAGATTGAAAATCTGAACGAGAATCTGGCCCGTGTTATCGATCAGAATGCTCTGGAGATCATTTTCGCCGCCGGTATACAACAACGGGCCGCGACCAATATGTTAATCAAACCACTGGTGGTCAGTATCATCAGGCAACGCCCCGTCATGGAATATGATGCATCCCATCTCGGCAATATGGTTAACCGACTGGAAGAAGCATTACCCCCGGAGTTACCGGCATAACGGCTATTCTGCGCCTTTTACGCTTTATCACCTGATTTGTCAGTGTCATCGTCATGACTCAGAGAGGTAAATACCATGATTCACCTGTTCAAAACCTGCATGATTACCGCCTTCATTCTGGGGTTAACGTGGTCTGCCCCACTCCGGGCACAGGATCAACGTTACATCAGTATACGCAATACAGATACGATATGGCTCCCGGGAAATATTTGTGCTTACCAGTTCCGGCTGGATAATGGCGGAAACGATGAAGGATTTGGCCCCCTCACCATCACTCTGCAACTCAAAGACAAATATGGTCAGACGCTGGTGACCAGAAAAATGGAAACGGAAGCTTTTGGTGACAGTAATGCCACGCGAACCACAGACGCATTTCTGGAAACGGAGTGCGTGGAAAATGTCGCCACAACCGAAATCATTAAAGCAACTGAAGAAAGTAACGGCCATCGTGTCAGTCTGCCGTTATCGGTTTTCAATCCCCAGGACTACCATCCACTGCTGATTACCGTTTCCGGAAAAAACGTTAACTGATCCCTGAAGTCAGTTTCATGCTTCAGCCTCTGTCACAACGCGTGGCAGAGGCTTTTTATTTATCAGGAGAAAACCGATATGCCGGGTTACACAGAGTATGTCCTGGCTGAAGGATCTTTCTCATACGGGCAGGCGGTTGCTGTCATAACCGCTTACCGCAATGTGTTTATCCAGGATGACCCGGGAATGCATTTCCGTCGGGTTATCCGCAACGCGGAAGGTCAGCGACGCTGGCGCTGCCGGAATTCTGAACCCGATGCCGGAAAGGTGCTTAATACGCGGCTCGCCAGTGACGGTCTTCTCAGACAATAAACGTCATTCATTTCACCCATCAGGCCGCGTCTTCTCCGGGAGACGTGGCTTTTTCATTTATTACACCAGTAAATCTTAACCACCGATAAGGAGCAAATTATGCGACTAGCCAGTCGTTTTGGTTATGCGAACCAGATACGCCGTGACCGTCCGCTGACACACGAAGAACTGATGCACTATGTGCCGGGGATTTTCGGGGAAGATAAACACACGTCCCGAAGCCAGAACTATACGTACATCCCCACCATCACCGTACTGGAAAGCCTGCAGCGGGAAGGCTTTCAGCCATTCTTCGCCTGCCAGACCCGTGTGCGCGACCCGGGCCGCCGGGGATACACAAAACACATGCTGCGTCTGCGGCGGGCCGGAGAGATAAACGGAGAACATGTCCCTGAAATTATTCTGCTCAACTCTCATGACGGTACCTCCAGCTACCAGATGCTGCCGGGTTACTTCAGGTTCGTCTGCCAGAACGGATGCGTCTGTGGTCAGTCTCTGGGGGAAGTGCGTGTTCCGCACCGGGGAAATGTGGTGGACAGAGTCATTGAAGGGGCTTACGAGGTGGTGGGGGTTTTTGACCGGATTGAGGAAAAGCGTGATGCCATGCAGTCGCTGATTCTGCCGCCACCGGCACGCCAGGCGCTGGCACAGGCGGCACTGACTTACCGTTATGGTGACGAACATCAGCCCGTCACCACCGCCGACATTCTGACGCCACGACGCCGGGAGGATTACGGTAAGGACCTGTGGAGTGCTTATCAGACCATTCAGGAGAATATGCTGAAAGGCGGAATTTCAGGTCGCAGCGCTAAAGGAAAACGTATCCATACCCGTGCCATTCACAGCATTGACACTGACATTAAGCTCAACCGCGCATTGTGGGTGATGGCGGAAACCCTGCTGGAGAGCCTGCGCTGATTCAGCCATTACCCTGAAAACCACGCATTTATTTGTCCTTTAAGGAGTCATTTCATGAAAACCATTTCACATAATTCCACCACATCTTCTGTTTCCGTAACCGCTGCATCAGGGAATGACCAGCCTCAGCTGGTTGCCACTCCCGTCCCTGATGAACAGCGCATCAGCTTCTGGCCGCAGCATTTTGGCCTCATTCCACAGTGGGTGACCCTGGAGCCCCGTGTTTTCGGCTGGATGGACCGTCTGTGCGAAGACTACTGCGGTGGTATCTGGAATCTGTACACTCTGAACAACGGCGGGGCATTTATGGCCCCCGAACCGGATGACGATGATGACGAAACATGGGTACTGTTCAATGCCATGAACGGCAACCGCGCTGAAATGAGCCCGGAAGCCGCCGGCATTGCTGCCTGTCTGATGACGTACAGTCATCATGCCTGTCGTACGGAGTGTTATGCCATGACGGTCCATTATTACCGGTTGCGGGATTACGCCCTGCAGCATCCGGAATGCAGCGCCATTATGCGCATCATCGACTGAATGGAGAGAAGCACAATGCAACAACTTTCCTTTCTGCCCGGAGAGATGACGCCCGGTGAGCGCAGTCTCATTCTGCGGGCCCTGAAAACCCTGGACCGCCATCTTCATGAACCCGGCATGGACTTCACCTCCACCCGTGCGGCACGGGAATGGCTGATTCTGAACATGGCGGGACTGGAGCGTGAAGAGTTCCGGGTGCTGTATCTGAATAACCAGAATCAGCTGATTGCCGGTGAAACCCTCTTCACCGGCACCATCAACCGCACGGAAGTCCATCCCCGGGAAGTGATTAAACGCGCCCTGTACCACAATGCCGCTGCCGTGGTGCTGGCGCACAATCACCCGTCCGGTGAAGTCACACCCAGTAAGGCAGACCGGCTTATCACCGAATGTCTGGTACAGGCACTGGGCCTGGTGGATATCCGGGTGCCGGACCATCTGATAGTCGGTGGCAACCAGGTTTTCTCCTTTGCCGAACATGGTCTGCTTTAACCCGTCACAACCACATCACACCTGTTTTCACTTTTATCTTCTGTCTTCAGAGGTATCCCATTATGAAAATTATCACTCGTGGTGAAGCCATGCGTATTCACCAACAACATCCGACATCCCGTCTTTTCCCGTTCTGTACCGGCAAATACCGCTGGCACGGCAGCACTGAAGCGTATACCGGTCGTGAAGTGCAGGATATTCCCGGTGTGCTGGCCGTGTTTGCTGAACGTCGTAAGGACAGTTTTGGCCCGTATGTCCGGCTGATGAGCGTCACCCTGAACTGATGTTCCGTCACCCGGAAAACGAGTACGACTGGCTGAGCTCAGACGCCGCTGTGGATGAGGCCCTGCTCATAAACGAATACACCTTTACCGAAGGCGGTCTGCGCGCCGGCTGACCTGTCATCGTTAAACCATTCTTAACCGATTTTCTGTGAGGATTTTATCGTGTCAGACGCACTCTCCGGGACAATGCTTCCCGACGACAATCACGACCGCCCCTGGTGGGGGCTGCCCTGCACCGTGACGCCCTGTTTCGGGGCACGTCTGGTGCAGGAGGGTAACCGCCTGCATTACCTTGCCGACCGCGCCGGTATCAGAGGCCTGTTCAGCGATGCAGATGCGTACCACCTGGACCAGGCCTTTCCGCTGCTGATAAAACAACTGGAACTCATGCTCACCAGCGGTGAACTGAATCCCCGCCATCAGCATACCGTCACGCTGTATGCGAAAGGTCTGACCTGCGAAGCTGACACCCTCGGTAGCGGTGGTTACGTTTATCTGGCTGTTTATCCGACGCCCGAAACGAAAAAGTAAACCACCGGAATAACCTTCTGCTCCGGCCTGGTGCTTTCACCACGCCACTTTTCCATTTTTCATCTCTGCATATCAGGAAAACCTTCAGTATGAAAACATTACCCGATACACACGTACGGGAGGCATCGAGCTGCCCGTCTCCCGTCACCATCTGGCAGACTCTGCTCTCCCGACTACTGGGCCAGCATTACGGCCTTACACTGAATGACACACCGTTCGCCGATGAACGTGTGATTGAGCAGCATATTGAAGCTGGCATTTCACTGTGTGATGCGGTGAATTTTCTCGTGGAAAAATACGCGCTGGTGCGTACCGACCAGCCGGGATTCAGCACTTGTCCCCGCTCTCAGTTAATAAACAGTATTGATATCCTCCGGGCTCGCCGGGCGACCGGCCTGATGACCCGCGACAATTACAGAACGGTAAATGACATTACCCTGGGGAAGCATCCGGAGGCGAAAAGATGAACCTTTCCCTGACGCTGGAAGCCGACAGCATTAACGTGCAGGCACAGAACATGGGGCGCATTGTCGTTGACGTCGATGGTGTGAATCTCGCTGAACTGATTAACGTGGCCTGCGACAATGGCTACTCCTTTCGTGTTGTTGATGAATCTGACCGGACATCAGCAGAGCGCACGCCACCATTTGTTGCCCTGACCGGCATACGCTGCAGTACCGCGCATATCACGGCAAAGGACAACGCCAGGTTGTACTCGCTGTCACATCAGACGAATGACACCGGCGAATCAGAATGGATTCATTTCACAGGTAGCGGATATCTGTTACGTACCGATGCGTGGTCATACCCGGTTCTGCGGCTTAAGCGCCTGGGCCTGTCAAAAACGTTCCGTCGTCTGGTTGTCACATTTACCCGACGTTATGGCGTCAGTCTCATTCATCTGGACGCCAGCGCAGAATGTCTGCCAGGGTTCCCCACTTTCGACTGGTAATCAGGACAAAAGACACTGGATGAAATTATTAACCACAGAAACGGCGCTGGATATTCTGATTGCGTGGCTGCAGGACAATATCGACTGCGAATCTGGAGTTATCTTTGACAATGATGAAGATAAAACGGATTCGGCAGCACTGCCCTGCATTGAACAGGCCAGGGAAGATCTCCATACCCTGCGCCAGTTGCAGCTTCTGCAACAGAACCGGTGAGTCTTACCCACCAGACTTCATTCCACTGACGTCAGCCTGAACAGGGCTGGCGTTTTCGTTTATAAACCAAAAGGGAAACCGATAATGTCAGACATCACAATCTCCCGTCCGGAAGTGGTCACCGGGCATACGGACGTTATCTGCTCAACCAGTATCCGCCACATTCTGGCTGTACGAAAGAGTACACTGCTGCAAATCGACACACTTATCCGACAACTGGCAGAAATTTCAGCTATGACAAAAAGCATCGGAGGTAAAACTGCCCTGGACTGGGCCATGAAACAGGATTTTCGCTGCGGCTGCTGGCTGATGGAGAAACCGGAAACGGCAATGAAAGCCATTACCCGCAATCTCGATCGCGAAATCTGGCGTGACCTGATGCAACGTTCAGGGATCTTTCCTTAATGGATGCACAGGCCCGTGATACATGGTACCGGTCACTGGAGTACGATAACTTTCCGGAAATCAGTGAAGCGAACATTCTGAGCACATTTGAACAACTGCACCAGAATAAGGATGAGGTGTTTGAGCGAGGGGTGATCAATGTTTTCAGGGGACTGAGCTGGAATTACAAAACCAATTGCCCCTGCAAATTTGGCAGTAAAATTATCGTCAACAATCTGGTGAGATGGGACCGGTGGGGATTTCATCTTATCACCGGACAACAGGCTGACCGACTCGCCGATCTGGAAAGAATGTTGTACCTGTTCAGCGGTAAACCAATCCCCGACAACCGGGAAAACATCACTATTCGTCTGGATGATCACATTCAGTCTGTTCAGGGTATAGAGAGCTATGAAGATGAGATGTTCAGCATCAGATACTTTAGGAATGGCTCCGCGCATATCACGTTCAGAAAACCGGAACTGGTTGACCGACTGAATGATATTATTGCAGAACACTATCCTGACATGCTGTCAGTATAGCTTTGCCAGTATGCTCAAAGATCGGAAATTGTCCGATAAGATGTGATCGCGGCTCATACAAACCGGTTTCAGATGGCATACCCGGTGGCATACTGTCTGGAAGGATAAGTAAAAAAGCGCATGTTAAACAATAACATGCGCTTGTAATCTGGCGGTGAGGGGGGGATTCGAACCCCCGATACGTTGCCGTATACACACTTTCCA
>OBUT01000316.1_pt1 | contig 14634 bp, 13 predicted proteins | sample 1475941 | NCBI WGS metagenome assembly OBUT01 (sample SAMEA2579956, study PRJEB22360) | human gut metagenome | biome: human gut; feature: human-associated habitat; material: faeces | place: Denmark | collected 2008/2010
TGATTGCATCCTCAAAGAATTCGTATGCTTCTTTATCCGTAAATCCTTCATGCACAATCTTTCCGATTGCTGCCGCCATCTCCAGCGAGTGAACACTCTGAAAAATATTTCTTCCCATATCCACGCCATGGGCTCCGCCGCTTATTGCATTGTAAGCCAGGGTCAGGGCTTCCTTCTCCGGAAGCTTCTTGCCGCCTGCCACTACGATGGGAACCGGGCATGCCGCCACAACTTCTTCAAAGTTTTCACAGTAATAGGTTTTAATGATGTTGGCTCCCATTTCAGCAACAATTCGGGTAGCCAGCTTGAAGAAACGGTCCGTGCGCTCCATCTGTTTGCCCACGGCCACAACGCCCATGGTAGGGATGCTGTATCTCATTCCCAGATTGATTGCCTTTGAAAGGTTCTCAATACTGGACAGCTGTCCGTCGGCGCCGATGAAGGTCTGGATTGCCATACAGTCTGCATTCATACGGATTGCGTCCTCAATATCAACCGCCAGGATTTCATGGGACAGGTCGTCGTTCAGCATGGAGGAACCGGAGGTGGAGCGAAGGGCAATGCCCTTGCCGCACGCTGGTGTCACGCATGAACGCAGAGCGCCTCTGGTCCCCATAAGTACATCCACATAGGGAAGCAGCTTAGGAATCACCAAATCCAGACGCTCCAGTCCGGCAGTTGACCCCATAAAGTATCCATGGTCAAAGGCGAACATAACCGTGTTCCCACTTTGGGGATTAAAAATGTTGGACAGATGTTTTTTCATTCCCCAGTCCAGGTTGTTTGCTCCTTTAACATAGAAGCCATCGTTATTTGCAAAGGGTACATCTACGTGGTAATCCTTCGCAACCTTTACACCTTCCAAATCAGCCATAATCAAAAATCTCCTTCCAATTCATAAATTAATACAATTTTGATTGATTTTTAAGCTTAGAAGTTATAATCATTCATATTATCTGCGTTAAATACGGTGCGTTCCGGCAGCAGTACAACGCCGTTGTTTACCTCTGCGGTAGATGCGCCTTCAACCAGGCTGTCATTAGGCATAACCTCTACCTCGCCGATGTCAGGGATATTAATCTTGTCGCCTACATGTACTTCATTGCCTGCTGCAAGGTAAGCTGCAAGGTAGCAGCCAATTGCGCCCTGTACGCCGCAGTCCCAGAGGCCCCACTGCTCGATCACGCCTGCTGCACAGTAATCCTTAATGGACATAGGAGATGCAAAACCTGTAATTGTAACGTCGTCCTTGGTCAGCCCCTTGTTCTGAGCTGCCTTGCACTGTCCCGGAAGCGCGGTGGAGTCGTTGCAGATGATCAGGTCAATGTCAGAGTGTGCTTCCAGAATGGATGCGCCGATGGAAACTGCCTTCTCTGCATCCTGCTCTGAATAATAGTTGTCAGGAGCTACATTTTCCCAGTTCGGGAAGTTTTCTTTGATATAGGCTTCGCCTGCTACCTGCCAGGAGTTCTGGTCGGCAACTGTTGCCTGTGAATAATGCCAGCAATATTTGATGGTATCTTTTTTGGTGTCTTTGCCGCGGTTGGTCAGGGAATCAGCACCCATATCAACCAGCATTTTACCTAACAGTTCCGGTGTTCCCTGGCTGACCATAAGGGTACGTGCTGTATCGGAAACATCTGAATCCCATGTAACAACGGTAACGCCTGCGTCCCTTGCCTCTGTCAGTGCAGAATCCAGTCCGGTTGCGTCAACAGATGAAATACAGATTGCATCCACGCCGCTGGCCACTGCGTTGTTGATTACGTTAACCTGGTCTGCAACCGCCGCATTGGCGCTGCCCTGATAGTCAACGGTAAAGCCCCAGCCTTTGGAATACTCCTGTGCGCCGTTGTTGGCGGACTCAAAGAATGCGTTTCCTGTCAGCTTTGGAACAAAGGCAACTGTCATGCCGGCAACATCTGCACCTGCTGCGGGAGCTGCCGCCTCTGTCTTGCCCTCTTCTGCCTTGCCCTCTTCTGCCTTGGTCTCTTCTGCCTTGCTCTGTGCAGCCTCTGCCTTTGCCTCTGTTGCAGGCGCCGCTGCCGTAGCAGCAGTACCGCCTCCGCAGCCTGCCAGTGAAACTGTCCTTGCTCCTGCAAGAACCACTGATAACCATTTTTTCTTCATAACATTGTTCCTCCTTAAATTATTTATGATTGTTTTGTTATCGCATTTTCAGGGAAATTCTATCCCGTAATACTTCTCTAATTCTTCTTCCTGCGGAACATGGCGATTACCTTCTGGTTATTGGCCAGGGAACGGCCAACCACCACCACCAGGAGAATCAGTCCAACCGGGATATCCAGGTACTGCTGGCTTACCTTGAAGCAGAGCGGGAGCCCGAATCTTAATACTCCAATCACCACCGCTGCCAGGGCTGTTCCGGGAACGCTTCCCTTGCCCCCGGTGCTCAAGGTTCCTCCCAGCACCACGGCTGTGATGATAGGCATGGTCAGGGTCGCTCCGATATCACTTTTGGCAGTGCCCAGATAGGAGGTGAGGACAATGCCGGCCACCGCCGCACTCATGGCCGACAGCACATAGGTGCTCATGATCACCAGCCTGCTGTTGATGCCGGAATACTCTGCCGCATTCTGGTTTACACCAATCAGGAAAATCTGTCGTCCGTATTTCGTCTTATGCAAAAGGATGTAGGCAATGACTGCCAGCACCAGGAAAATCAGCACCTGGCTGGGTATGACCCCGAACAGTTTGAACTTGGTAATCCTGATAAAGCTGTCGGGGAATCCGTTGATACCCTTATAGCTTTCAGTAGCCGACAGGTTGGATACCAGCAGCGCAATGCCTGAAAACAGAAAGCTTCCGCCCAGCGTGACCACCATGGGCTGTACGCCGCAGTACGCCACAAAATATCCGGACAGGGCACCGCACAGCGCTGCAACTACAATTCCCAGTACTGCCGCGGCCCAGATATTGAGCCCCCAGTCCTGCCAGGATACGCCGAGAACAATGGAGGTCAGTCCTACAATGGAACCGGCCTGGATATCAATTCCTCCTGTAATCATGACAAAGGTAACAAACAAGGAAATGATACAGATGGATATCATATCATTGATGCTTCCGAACAGTACACGGGGCATCAGGAATTTATTGTTGGCTGCTGCAAATATTACAAACTCCAGGACCAGAATACAGAGCAGAACGGTCTCCCAGCTTTTTAATGCCTTTTTCATCACTGAACCCCTCCTTTTTTATCAGCGCCCGCCACTGTCCTCGCAGACAGTATCTGGTGCCTGTTCTTCAGGATGGCCCTGTTCTGTGTCACTGTATTGAGCACCACAATTGTAATGAGAAGGATGCCAGTGATGGTATTGTCATAGTCAGAAGAAAATCCCAGGAATACAAGAATCCTGCTGATAGAGGACATAATGATTGCGCCGATGGACGCGCCGATCAGGCTGCCCTGGCCTCCTGTCAGGCTTATACCTCCAAGAACACATGCCGCAATGGCTTTCATCTCGTAGCTGTTGCCTGCGGTGGGCGTGATGAAGCCGATACGCGACGTGTAAATCATGCCGGCCGCTGCCGCAAAGACTCCGCTTAATATGTAAGCTGTAATTTTCGTCTGGGACGCAGGGATACCAACAAGGGTTGCTCCTGCCGCGTTATCGCCTACCGCGATAAAATACTTGCCCTTTTTAGTCTGCGTCAGGATCAGATGTCCCGCAATCACCGCCAGAATTGCCGCTGCATAAAACGTGGTGAGCTGTCCCGCAATCAGGGTATTGGACATCCTTGTGAACCCGGCGGGAAGGTTTTCCACCCATGCTCCCTTTGTAAATACGTAAATCAGGCCGCGGACAACACCGTTGACACCAAGGGTAAATATAAGGGATGGGATCTGAAGCACCGACACTCCGAATCCGTTGACAAATCCGATGACTGCCCCGATGGCCAGCGCTGCCAGAATGGCCACGGCCCAGTAGGAACCGTCCCGCAGCAGCGTTGCTCCCACTGCAGCCGACATGCCCAGAGTTGCTCCCACCGAAACATCGATTTCTCCGGTCAGGATGACAAAGGCGCTTCCCACTGCAAGCAAGGTAAAGACCACACTGTCATTGAAGCAGTTCAGGATTGACGTAGGCTGCCAGAAGCTTGGATTTACACAGCCTACAACGAATATCAATGCTGCCAGAAATAAAAAACTGCTCATTTCATGGGTTTTCATTATTTTTTTCAATCGATACATGTCTCTCCACCTGCTTTCATTATTCTGTCACACCAAAGGATCCCGCCATCAGGCTGGCCTGGCTGATTTCCGACCTGGACAGTTCACCTTTGATCCGCCCGGAAAACACCACCACCGCCCGGTCCGAAAGCTCCACGATTTCTTCCATATCGGAGGAGATGAGCATAATCGCCACACCCTGGGCCTTCAGTTTATGAATAATGGAATACACATCTCCCCGCGCCGCCGCGTCAATACCGCGGGTGGGTTCATCCAGAATCACCAGCTTGGGATTGGTTGAGAGCGAACGTCCGATAATGATTTTCTGCTGGTTTCCTCCCGAAAGGCTTCCTGCTGTCTGATCCTGCCCCGTAACCTTGATGCGGAAGTCGTCAATGTAGCGTCCGGCAACCTCCCTTTCTGCTTTTTTATTCAGAAAGAATCCTCCCATCTTCTTGTCTCTTAATAGGGAAGAGGTGGTGTTGGCAGCCACATCGCTGATTGCGAACAGTCCGTTGAGCCTCCGGTCCTCGGGCACATAGTTGATTCCTGCCTCCAGAACCCGGGCGGTGGAATGTCCTGTTATATCCTTTCCATCCAGAATCGCTTTTCCTTTTAAAACCTTGTCTCTTCCAAATATGGTTGTGGCAAGCTCCGTACGTCCGGCGCCGACAACCCCGGCCACTCCCAGCACCTCCCCCGGGTATACCTTGAGGTTTACATCCTCAAATCCGTATCCGGAGTAATCCTGAAGTTCAAACACAGGTTTCAGTCCTTCATAATTAATGGCTTTTTCCTCCGCCTTCCCATCCTTGATATCCGCCTCATCCATATTGGGAGGAAGGAGTCCCTTTACCAGCATTTCCCTGGTGAAGTCCGATACGCGTCCTTTTAATGTGATAATTCCGTCCCTCATAATCGCCACGTGGGTGGCAATCTGAAATACCTCTGCCAGACGGTGTGTTATGTAAATGATGCCGATGCCCTTCTGTTTCAGGTCTTCTACGATTTTGAAGAGACTCTCTACTTCGTCAAATGTAAGTGCACTGGTAGGTTCATCCAGGATCAGTACCCTGGCATTTCTCAAAAGTCCGCGCAGCAGCTCTACCAGCTGCTGTTCTGCTATGGAAAGGCTCATGGCTTTTCTGTTCAGGTTCAGGTGCCATCCGATGTCTTCCATAATCTGCAGCAGCCGCTTTCTCAAGGTTCCTGACTTTTCCTTAAATCCAATGAGGACATTCTCTTCCACTGTCATGTTTGGAAAGAGCATAGGTTCCTGGGGTACCATATAGACGCCCTTGGACAGCACCACCGAAGGCTTGAAGGAATTGATCTTTTCACCTGCAATGACCAGCTCTCCTTCATCCGGCTGGTAAATACCCATGATGATTTTCATCAGAGTGCTCTTTCCAGCACCGTTTCCGCCTATCAAAGCCAGCACCTCGCCCTTGCCAACATCCAGATCAATTCCTTTTAATACTGCGTTCAAACCAAATGTCTTAAAGACGCCGCGGGCAGAAAGCAGCATTTCATTAGAATCACATGTCTCTGCTTGACTCATGTTTACCCTCCTTAGTGCATCTGTTTTTGATATTTTTGTTTATTGCTCAAACATTTGTAACACTTGTAAGTATACGTGAACGATATAAGTTTGTCAAGAGGTTTTAAGCATTTTAACCGTTTACCCCTCTATTTTTTCATTTATTTTAGCATAATTACCCTCATTTTTCCTATTCTATGCCAATTTCCTCCACTATTTATTATTGACATTCATGTTTAGCTCTGATATACTAATCACAGAGTTAAACATTTTATCAAAATCTAAACATTTGTTTCCCGATACAAAAATTGGAGGTGCGTACGGCAGATATGAATTACGAAGATTCCCTGATTGTCAAAACAGCTTGGTACTATTATATAGAAAACATGACACAGCAGAAAATTTCCGAAAAGCTGGGCATATCCCGCATGAAAGGCGAAACAGACCGGGGTGATTCAATTTAAAATCTCGCCGGAGCGGAGCCAGCAGCTGATGATTGAGCAGAAGCTGACCACCCAATGGAATTTAAAGGACATCTTTGTGGTTCCCACGCCGCCAAGCGGTTCCAATCTGAATGAAACCATTGCTCAGGCAGCCGCTATGTATATAGGTGACCGTCTGACAGAAAACATGTTTATCAACATGGGCTACGGAGACACCCCCAGCCGGGTGTTAAACCACCTGGCCACGATTGCAGAGACACCCATTTCCGTGGTATCCCTCACAGGAGGAGTCAGCTATTATCTGCCCAATATCCGTTCCAACATTTTTAATGCCAAGCTCTATCTCTATCCGGCGCCGCTTCTCGTCTCTTCCAAGGAGATGTGTAAAGCCATGCGCAACGAGCCTCCCATTGAAGAGATTGCAAGAATGGTCCGTCTGGCACCCATGACAGTGGTCGGCATCGGAGCCATGAACGATGAGGCCACTATCATTTCCAACGGTATTTTAAACCAGAATGATTTCCTGTATCTTTCCATGCAGGGGGCAGTGGGCGATATTCTGACCCACTTCATTGATAAAGACGGAAAGCCGATTCACAGCGACGTGGAAGAGCGTCTTTTCAGCACGCCTCTGGAGACATTAAAAAGTCTGAATAATGTTATAGGGATTTCGGGCGGCCCTCAGAAGGTGGAGGCTATCCGCGCAGCGTTAAGGGGCGGATATCTGGATGTGCTGATTACGGATGAAGAAACAGCCATGCAGCTGATTGATTTAAGCTGACAAAGATAATGTAAAGGAGGAGTTTACATATGTCAAAGAATCATTTTCTTACAGTCGATGCCGGAACGGGAAGCGTTCGGGCCGTCCTGTTTGACTTGGAGGGCAACCAGACCGCATGCGTACAGCAGGAATGGGATCACAAGGAAGATCCCAGATACCCGGGCAGTATGGATTTTAACTGGGAATATAACTGGAAGCTGACCTGCGGATGCATCAAGGGCGTGTTGGAGCAGTCCGGCATTTCCCCGGATGACATTGCCGCGATTTCCACCACCTGCATGAGGGAGGGTATTGTACTCTACGACAAGGACGAACACGAAATCTGGGCCTGCGCCAATGTGGACGCAAGAAGCACGGACGAGGTCAGCCAGCTTAGAAAGGCATACCCCGGACTGGAACAGGAATTATACCTGGAATCCGGTCAGACCTATGCCCTGGACGCACTTCCCCGCCTGTTATGGGTCAGGAATAAAATGCCGGACGTCTACGAAAAGATTGCATATGTGGGAATGTTTAACGACTGGCTGATCCATAAGATGACCGGGATTCTGGCCGTGGAGCCGAGCAACGGCTCCACCACTGGACTATTCAGCCTCAAAAACAGATCCTGGGATTCCTCCATTGCCAGACGCTGCGGACTGCGCACCGACATGTTCCCTGAAGTAAGGGAATGCGGCTCCAGAGCCGGAACCGTGACCGCACAGTGCGAGGAACAGACAGGACTGGCCCAGGGAACGCCTGTGATTGTAGGCGGCGGCGACGCGCAGCTGGGCTGTATCGGAGTAGGTGTTGTGAGGCCGAACCAGGCGGCTGTGTTCGGCGGAAGCTTCTGGCAGTATGAATACAATACAGCGGACGGCAGAACAGACGAGGAATGCAGAGTCCGGGTCAACTGCCACGCGGTGCCGAATGTATGGCAGTACGAAGCCCTGGCATTCAAGCCCGGCCTCGTGATGCGCTGGTTCCGGGACGGCTTCTGCCAGGCGGAAAAAGAGATTGCAAAGCTGAAGGGCACGGACCCCTATGATGTGATGAACGAGTACGCGAAGGACATTGCCGCAGGTTCCTACGGTATGATGTGTGTTTTCTCCGATGTTATGAACTTCATCAACTGGAAACACGCCTCACCTACCTTTACCAACTTCGAGCTGGATCCGGTGCGGTTTTCAAAATATACCTTCTACCGCGCAATCCTGGAAAATACAGCCATGGTAACCAAGGGCCATCTGGACCTGGTGCGCGAGGCAACCGGGAACCAGCCCGAGGATATCATTTTCGCCGGAGGCGCTTCCAAGAGCCCGCTGTGGTGCCAGATTTTATCCGATGTTCTGGGACTTCCGGTAAAGGTTCCGGCAGTCAAAGAAGCAACCGCCCTGGGCGCCGCGATTCTGGCAGGCTGCGGGGTCGGCATCTATAAAGATATGTCAGAAGCAGCAGAAAAACTGGTAAAATGGGATACCACCTATGTTCCGGATTCCGCCAATCATCAGCTCTACTGTGAAATGTACGAACAATGGCGCAGCGTTTACAAGGCTTCGCTGAATCTGTGCAGCCAGAATCTGACGAGGAGCATGTGGGCTGCCCCGGGATTATAAAACAGGAGGAATAGCAGAAAATGTTTATTGTAAATGAAAATGAAAAAGAGTACCGTTTTGGGGACAGCGGCCCCAAGTACCTGATGAAAGGCCCCAGAATGAATTTTGCCGTGGTCCAGTTCCAGTCAGGCCAGGATTTCAAGGCCCATTACCACAATATCATGGAGGAAGATTTCTTTATACTCGAGGGCGAAATCAATATCGTGGTGGACGGAACCGTACACCACTTAAAACAGGGCGACCTGATCCACATCGAACCGCTGGAAGTCCACTACTGCTTCAACCCATATGAGCGGACCGTGAAAATGATTTCCACTCTGGCTCCGTTCCAGGAGACGGATAAGGTGGAGATAGAGGATTATAAATTTTAATGAAAAGAGTGTCAGTCGGCAAGCGCAATATGACAGCAAAAGAGGGACTATCGGTGACGATGGTCCCTTCTTAATGTACTTCATACTTTTTTTATAATTTTATTAGCACTCACCTCTTGACAGTGCTAACAATCGTGCTATAATACAAACATAAAGAAAATGAAAACAAGCAGTTCTATGAGCGAGGAGGATATAACGATGATGTTAATACCAAGAAGAAACTACGGACTTAATTTATTTGACGATTTTTTCAATGACCCATTCTTTACCAGCGCCTCCGAAAAGGGCGAGGACGCCAAGAAGCTTCCGGTGATGCGTACCGACATCGTGGAGAAGGATGGAAACTATATTTTAGAGATTGAACTTCCCGGATTCAAGAAGGAAGATATCAGGGCAGAGCTTAAGGACGGATATCTGACCGTCAGCGCAGATATAACCAAGTCCAGCGAGGACAAGGATGACAAGGGTACCCTGATTCACAAGGAGCGCTACACCAGTTCATGTAAGAGAACCTTCTTTGTAGGCGAGCAGATTCGCCAGGAAGATATCAAGGCTGGTTTTGAAAATGGCATACTGAGACTTCAGGTGCCGAAGGATGCACCGAAGGTGGAGGAGACACCGAAGTATATTGACATTCTGTAATCATCATTGAATGCCCACACTCCTTTTATATATATTATCCCTGATAAAGGACACAGCCGTGAATCCCACCCCCCCCCCTTCCCGGCTGTGTCCTTTTTGCCTCTTTTATATTCTTTATTTCATCCTATGCTTTCCACAAAATCCGGTCCTCCTTGACGGTTGCCAGCACCTTGATGTTTTGTATCTCATCTGCCCCTGTTTCCAGAGGATTTTGTTCCAGCACCACAAAATCCGCCTTTTTTCCAGGTGTGACAGTTCCCTTCTCATTCTCTTCAAAATACTGGTATGCCCCGTTGACCGTCACTGCCTTAAGTGCATCCCAGACCGGAATACGTTCCTCCGGTCCCAGCACCTTTCCCACCCTGGTACGCCGGTTTACGGCGCACCACAGGGTCTCCATCATATCCGGCATGATAACCGGGCTGTCCTGGTGCAGGGTGAAACGGATGCCCTCCTTTAGGGCCGAAGCAGCCGGGCTGATGCGTCCCGCCCGCTCCGGACCAAAATTGCGGACGTGGATATCTCCCCAGTGGTATACATGGGCCAGGAAAAAGGAGGGAATGACTCCCAGCTTTTTTACCCGTTCCAGCTGATCGAGCCCCAGAAGCTGGGCATGAATCATTACCGGCCGGATATCGCCCCTGTAAAAACCAGGCTTTCTGCTGTTCCCGCTCCCCAGCTCCCTGTAGACTGTTTCCAGCTGGTCCATATACTGCTCTGCCGCCATATCACCGTTGCAATGGGCCAGAAGCTGCATGTCTTCCAGCTCTGCCTTTAAAATATTTTGCTTTACCTGGCTGTCCTCCAGGGTATTATAGCCGCAGTAATCCTCTTTTGTTTCATGGGTCCGCGGGGACGCATCTCCCTGTCCCTTTTCCTGCTTGTCCGGCGCTTCCGGCAGATAGGGAGTCCGCATCCATGCCGTTCTTCCCTGGGGAGAGCCGTCCAGGAACATTTTGTACCCGCCTATCTTCATATGCCCCTTATAGTTCTTTATATGGCTTTCAAATGTATTCCGGGCAGCATCACTGTCCCGGATATCCATATAGGAGATTAAATCCAGCTTTAAAAGTCCTGATTTCAGCAGCATCTGGTACAGCGGCACCAGCCGGCCTGCCATCAATCCCTCCTGGACCGTGGTGATTCCATAGGAAGCATAGAGCTCCTGGGCGCGGCCATAGGCAGTCAGAAAGTCCTCCGCCGACGGCATGGGGACGCGTCCCTGGAAGCCTAAGAATGCATTTTCCTCCATATATCCGGTGGGCAGCCCGCCTTCCATTTCTATGACGCCGCCCTGAGGTGCCTGTGTCTGTCCGGTTACACCCAGCAGGTTGAGGGCCATGGTGTTAAACACCCCCATATGACCTGACTGGTGTTTCAGTATTAATGGATTCTGAGGCGATGCCTGGTCCAGGACCTTCCTGCGGGGATGGCTGTGCTCCTTCAGGCGGTTATGGTCATAGCCGGATGCCGTGACCCATTTTCCTTCCGGAATCTTCTTGTCCGCAATGTATTGCCGGATGCATGTAATGATGTCCTCAAAGCTGCATGCCCCGCCCAGGTCTACCTCCATGGTATGGCCGTAAAATGGCTGTGGGCGTCTATGAAGCCCGGCAGCATCACCCTGCCCTGTAAATCCAGCCTGCGGGTCTTATCCCCTGCCCGTTCCTTTACCTTGTCCCATGTCCCTGTGTCCAGGATTCTTCCGTCCTCCGTCAGCACGGCTTCCACCTGGGGGCGCCTGTCCTCCATGGTAAGAATGGTACCGTTATAGTAAAGCGTCTGCGCCATGTCCTGTCCTCCTGTTCTATGAATTGACTTTCCCTGTTTTTCTTAGTATAGTACCTATATCATGATTCATAATACCTATATTATCACTAAAAGTATGCGCATAAAAGGAGTTTCTTATGATACGCAGGTGTATTACATGGATTAAAAAGCACCCTGTCCTCTCACTCGTTTTCCTGATACTTATGTATCTGGTGATTGGGGCCACGGCGCCTTTCTATCACTATAAGTCTATCTCCCAGGAAACAAAAGAAACGGTATCGGCTGAGAGCTTCTATCGAGGGAGACAGTTCGGACCGCGCCATGATACTGGAAACCAATCAGAGCGCCTGGGATGAACGGATGCGCCTCATGAACCTGGCCAGGGAACGGATTATACTGTCCACCTTTGATTTCAGGGATGGCGAGAGCCCCAGGGACCTGATGGCAGTCATGCTTCACAAGGCCGACCAGGGAGTCAGCATAAAAATACTGGTGGACGGTTTCTCCGGCCTGGTGCGCATGGAACCCAGCAAGCTTTTCTATGCCCTTTCCAGCCATCCAAACATTGAAATCAAGATTTACAACAAAATGAATCCCCTGCTTCCGTGGAAGACCCAGGGAAGGATGCATGACAAGTATGTGATTGTGGACGACTACGGATATATACTAGGCGGCCGGAATACCTTTGATTATTTCATCGGTTCCTATCCCACGGATTCCAGAAGCCATGACCGCGAAGTCCTGGTCTACAATACAGCCCACGGCACGGACAAGGGAAGGGACAGCTCCCTGTATCAGATGGAAGATTATTTTGAGCAGGTATGGAATCTGGATGTGTCCGCCCTGTTCCATGACAGCGAAAAGACAGCAGACAGGACCTCTGTCCGGAATGCGGCGGCCATGCTGAGGGAGCGGTATAAGGTCCTGGCCATGAATTATCCGGATCTGCTGGACAGTGAGGAGGACTCCGTCAGCTGCAGCACCATTCCCGGCCAGCCCGGCTGTCCGGCCCTGCCCATGGATTTCTCAAAGGCCCTGGAGTACTACGGTTCCAACACGGTTCCCACAGGAAAAATCACCCTGGTATCCAACCCCATCGGCATCTATGGAAAGGAGCCTGTGGTCTTCCACACCTTGTCCGTCCTTATGAAGAATGCAAAAAAAAGAGTGCTGATTCACACTCCCTATGCAGTATTCAATAATTATATGTACGATACCATGAAGGAAATCACGGCCCGGACACCGGTAACCATGATGATAAACTCGGTTGAAAACGGCGACAATTTCTTTGCCTCCAGCGATTATCCCATGCACAGGGACGCATTTCTGGACACCGGCATGGAGATTCTGGAATATGACGGCGGTCTCTCCTACCATGGCAAATCCCTTGTCATAGACAATGAGCTGTGTGCCGTGGGTTCCTACAACTTCGATTTGCGCAGCACCTATCTGGACACAGAGCTTATGCTGGTCATCCAGAGCCCGGAGCTGACAGCCCAGCTGGAAGAATACATGGTCTCCTATCAGAAGGACTGCCGCCGTCTGCTGCCGGGCGGAACATATGAAATACCGGAACATCTGACCATTGCAGATGTCCCGGTGTATAAAAGGGCGGCCTGGAAGGTGGTGGGCTTTGTGATGCAGCCCTTCCGCTTCCTTATATAACTTTTTTATCCCTCCATTTTCCTGTTAGGTAACGGCTGAAGGATATGACATAATTGGCAATCCAGCCCATAGGGACCGCGTACCACACAGCTGCCACGCCCCATATGGGTGCAAAATGGAAGGCTGCATAGACACGTATGGTCAGATTCACCAGGTTGGAGATGGTAAATACCAGCACATCCCCGGAACCTCGCAGGACTCCGTCCGTACACGCCTTCATGCCGATGAGCACAAAGAAGTAGGCGATAAAGGACAGATATCCTGTGCCTGCCGCATAGGCTTCCCGGCTCATGCCCTCTCCCAGGAAGGAGGTTATGATAGGGCCGTTAAGCAGCGCCACTATCACGGCTATGATGACGGAGAAACCGGCCACAATGCCGTAGCTGGCCCTGTATCCTTCCTTCACCCGCTCCATCTTCCCGGCGCCGATGTTCTGAGCCGTGAAGGTGGCCACGGCGTTGCCCGTTGCAATCATGGGCACCACGCAGATGGACTCAATCCTGCTTCCCGCGGAGTAACCTGCCAGGGCAGCGGAACCAAACCCATTGACCACGGACTGGACCAGCAGCATTCCGATGGATACAATGGACTGCTGGAGAATGGACGGCACCGCGATTCTGGTCCCTGCCTTTAACATGCTGCTGTCGTAAAACCTAAAACCATCTCCGGCCTCCTGCTCATATCCCTTTAATTTTTTCATCAGGATACCGAAGGATATCAGGGCGGATATACCCTGGGCCATGACAGTTGCAATGGCCACACCGTCCACTCCCATCCCCAGCCATGTGACAGAAATAATGTCCAGAACCACGTTCAGGACGGAAGAAAATATGAGAAGGTACAGGGGCGTCCTGGAATCCCCCATGGCGTTGAATATGGCGGCCAGAACATTGTACATGAACAGGAATGGCATTCCCAGGAAGTAGATTCCCAGGTAAAGCTTTGCCTGGCCCATGATGTTGGCCGGTGTCTTAAGAGACTCCAGTATGAGGCCGTTCAGGTAAAATCCCACGCTCCCCAGCAGAATGCTCACAAAGAGGAAGGTAATCAGGGCCGTGGAAATGGAGGTCTTCATCTTTCCGTGCTGCCTGGCTCCCAGATACTGGGAGGTCAGGACCGATGCACCGTTTCCTCCCCCTATGGCTATCATGATAAACACATTGGTCAGGGCATAGGAAGCGCCTACAGCCGCCAATGCGTCCTCGCCCACAAAATTGCCCACAATCATGGAGTCCGCCATATTGTAAAACTGCTGGAACAGGTTTCCCAGTATCATGGGAAGGGCAAACAGGAAAAGGCGCCGCCCCGGTCTCCCTTCCGTCAAGTCAATCCGCTTTTTTATCTGTTTTCCCTGTTCACGGCTTTTCACTGCACTCTGATTCATCTTCTCCCCTCAATCATTCATTTGTATGGATACACGTCTTAAATTCTTCAAGCAGCTCCCCAAAGAAACCAAGGGCTTCATCCACCGGCAGGGTGGTGGACATATCCACGCCGCAGAGCTTCAGAAGATCGATGGGCTTCATGGAGCAGCCTCCGCTTAAGAACTTCTTATACCCTTCCAGCGCGCCTGGCTCCCCGCTCATAATGCGGCTGCTGATGGCCACGGCTGCTGAAAATCCCGTGGCATACTGA
>OBUT01000317.1_pt1 | contig 14586 bp, 6 predicted proteins | sample 1475941 | NCBI WGS metagenome assembly OBUT01 (sample SAMEA2579956, study PRJEB22360) | human gut metagenome | biome: human gut; feature: human-associated habitat; material: faeces | place: Denmark | collected 2008/2010
TTATCCCGTGGCGTCATTAACGACAGGCTTCCTGTCGCGCCACTGACCGATGCATCCGCCAGCGTACCTGCGTAGACGATTGCTGTCCCGCCAGCGACCTGGAGATCTTCTGCCCGGGCCAGAGCCTGAAACTCATCTTTTGACCGACCAAGGGTATATTGCCCACCGGAATTAACCTTTGTGGCGAAGTCCTGACCCAGGTTTTGCATTGCCCCACCGTTGCCAACCGTGGAATCGCGAGCTTCGGTACCTGCTAATACCAATAAATTACCGCCATTTTCCAGCAGCACATTGGTCGCTAAATTTCCGGCAATGGAAAAGGTGCCGTACTGGTGAGTACCGCTGATTTCAATACCGTTTGCCGTGCTCGTCTGGAGAGCGGCACCGCTGTTCTGGATGATATCTGTCGCTTTGCCATTATCGTTGACTGTCAGCGTACCGCCTTCATTAATCGTTGTTTTTACTGCCTCACCGTTAGCCGAAACTGTTTGTATTCCGCCGTCGTTAATCGTTGTCTCATTCGCCACACCCTCGACGATTTGTTCACCGCCGGTAAGCATCGTGCCAGTCGCAGTGGCTTTTGTTTTGACGATCTCCCGTCCGCCCGTATTGACCTGTGTTTTGGCGGAAGTGGTGTCAGACTCCACGGTTAACACGCCGCCATTTGCCAACAGGATATTGTTCGCCGCATCCTGCTCGATGCTGAACGCAATGCCATCAGCGCGTGTCCCTGTGACCCGCGTCGCCCTGGTGGTTGCCACCAACGCGCCCTGGCTACTCTGCTGTATCCCCGTAGCGCTGCCTTTCTCCCGCACATCGAGTGTGCCGCCGTCATTAAGCACCGAGTTTTCTGCCAGACCGCCCTCATTAACTACCTGTGAACCGCCATTAATAATGGAACCTTCCGCTGTCCCGTTTGCCATAATTTGTTGTAAGCCAGAGACGATATCGGTATTGATCGCCTTACCATAATTCTGAACGGTTTGCGTGCCGCCATTGATGTGCGTTTTGTCTGTTGACCCACCATCAACAATTTGTTCACCACTTTCGATATTTGCCTCAGTGGCTAAACCATATACCGTTTGCTTGCCACCTTTGATATTTGCTTTATCAGAAGTGGCACTGGTATATATTGTTTGGGTGCCAGCACTATTAAGTACAGTGCCAACATCTCTTCCATAAACATCCATTTTGCCGTTGGCATTAATAATCGTATCAACTGCCCGGGAACCAGTGACGACTGTTAATGAGCCAGCGTTTTCCAGCACTACATTTTTAGCTTCTGAATTCCTGATGTAGAAAGCATCACCATAACTGTTGGTTCCTTCGATAAGTGTTCGGGAGGTCGTGGAAGCAATTAATGCGCCGCCGGATTGTTGCTCAACATGCTTAGCCTCACCACCGTCCTGAACCTCCAGAACGCCACCATTATTAAGTATGGTGGTATCTGTTTTAGCCTCCTTCTGGACAATCAGCTTACCGCCAGCATCAACGGTAGTATTTTTCGCCGTTGTTTTAGCCACTACCGTCAGTTCGCCGGTATTTTCCAGCACAACATAATTAGCCTCCCCTCCGGTAATAGTGAAGTGAGAGAGCTTGTTGTATCCTTCGATATCAGTCCCTGCGCCCGTGTTGGCAACTAAAGCACTGCCCGTCTCCTGGTTAACCCCATGTGCTATACCGCCGGTATAGACAATCAGCGAGCCTCCGGCGCTAATATTGCTGCCAGTTGCCGTACCATCTTTCTCAACAACCTGCCGGCTCCCGGAGGATATAATTGTCGTGTCAGCTTTCCCGCCGCTTTTGATATTTTGCGTTCCGCTGTTGATATTGGTGCCTGTGGCTATGCCATTATTATTAATATTCTGTGTGCCACCATTAATTATGGTATTTGTCGCGTTTCCGGCAACATCCATAACCCCGCCATTATCTATTCGGGTCGCATCAGCTTTAGCATTGGTTAAAACTGACATTGTTCCTTTATCTTTGATAATCGTCTTGTTTGCAGAATGAGATACTTCTAAATGGCCTCCGTTTTCCAGCAACACATTGTCAGCCACTTTATTGTGGATGGAGAATGCCCCTTCACTATTCGTACCGCTCACCGTCAAATCGTAAGTCGTTACTTTTAAAGCGGCTCCATCATGCTGAGTAATATTAGTTGCCGTACCACCTCTAACATCAAGCACGCCGCCGGAATAAACTTCAATAACATCCGAGGAGCTCGTGTTATCAACAATTTGCGTACCACCAGAATAGATCTGCGTATTTTTTGCCGTTGACTTACTATTCAGATACTGAGTTCCGCCTTCAATCGTCATGTCCAGCGCACGGCTCTCATATACTCTTTGCTCACCGCCATTTTTAATGGTGGTTGTTTCTACTGTGCTCTGTTCAACATACTGTCGCCCACCATTTATGGTTGTGTTCGTCGCCAGACTTCCTTGCGTGATGTCCTGATAACCGGACTTATTTATCGTTGTACCATCAACATGCCCCTGAGTTGTTACTCGTTGGCTGCCACCATCAATGATTGTTCCATTCGCAGTCCCCCCCTCTACGAGTGAACTTCCGGCCTTAATCATCGTGCCATTGCTGGTACCGCCTTTATAAACATATTGATTGCCACTTTCGATTATCGTGCCAGTAGAAATTCCTCCGTACTCAATTGACTGTCTGCCTCCATTAATGGTTGTATTATTAGCTTGCCCGTTAATATCGGCATGGATGGATACTAGTTGCTCGCCACCAGTTTCAATAATACTACTATTAGATATCCCACCATGGACCTCCTGCCGGCCATGGTTGATAATATGAGTGTTATTTGTTGTACCTCGTTCATCTACTTTTTGGACACCATCTACAGTCTCATCGTTTACCACACCAATAACATTAGAAGTAAAGGCCGCCATCCCGGGCTGGGCATATATTAAGGCAGATATCAATAAGGAAAGTACTGAGCGGCGAAAATAATAGGGACTGGTCCTGTTCATAAATTTCATCCTCTGAAAAGTGAATACTGAGTAGCGTTTAAGCGACCTTAGCTTTGCTGCAACATCAGCCCACAGGCACCAGACCAGGGGATTCATCCTGAAGAGACAGCGCAAGTGTATTGTGTTCACCGCTCATCAAAGACATCATGATGAAATGATGATATTCCGCATAAGAAAGAGGCATTTTTTAAACGCAGTGCGCTGAAGTGTGGTTGGATAAAAAAGTCAATCTATTCAGGAAATACGGGCGTATTCTTTTCTTTCGACATTGAAGCCGTCGGAAAAATAAAATGATTTACATAATCGTTTCTGATGAATATCTTCTGCTCACATAAAAATCACACAATAACATTGAGATTGCAGATTGTTTTACTTTTACAGCTTTCGTCCCCCCATTGTTGGGCAAATATTGGTAAAGTCAGAGCACGAAAGTTAATACCACGTTCTCACAGCTCCTCCAACAGCACGGCAAGATGTCGCATACTGCGCCCCAGTCGGTTCAGTTTCCATACTACCAGTACGTCCCCTACCGATAATGTCCTGAGCCGTTTGTTCTGTCCGGGTCTGCTGCCACGGTTATGCGCTGAAGTGGTAACTCTGAGCACGCAGTTCATCAGTCAGGCGTGGTACACCGTAACCCTATTATTGATGGGTAATATCAAAAAAACTTTCAGGCAGCTAAGGAAAGTTGAACCAGACATTAGATGAAATATTTCAACCCATTACAGCACCAATTCAGACACCGCCAGCTCACCAAATAAATCAAGGGGTTACGTGAAAGCGTAGCCCCTTTTTCTTTGGTAGTGGCAGCAAAATGGTTGTAGTGTGAAGGATAATTCCGTTTAATCAGTCAATAATACATATTGTTTCAATCTACGTTATTATCTCTTTTAAAAATAGCCATTATTAATCATTGAAAACTGCTTTTAGAACTTGATACAACGGGACTAGTCACAACAGGACTATTCTCAACGGGATCATCCTCAGAGGAACTATCATCAAAGTCATCCATAAATAAAATATCATCGAATGGTGCCACGCCCGTGATGAGTTTTATTTTATTATTACGATCAGACAAGACTCCATTTAAACCGTTTTCGCTGACAGATTTTAATAATTTCTCATAACTCTTATTATCATCAGGCACATTAAAAATACACGGTGCATCAACATCAAACAATGAAGTTCTCCAGTTTACATATTTAATATCATAGTTACTGAAGTTCTGTCCAGAAAAGAAGCATCCCTTAAAATCCAATCCACGTAAATTATATAAACCACCCTCTTCTTTTTGGAGAGTAATGTTAATTTTGGCTATCTCCCGGACAAAACTTCCTTTTTTGTATTTGAATACCGTTTCAAGATTTTCACCAGACAGCTTGACTTCTGGGAATAATTTGAAATTAAACCCTACATCATTATTATTCAAAGTAGATGAACGAAAGATGGAAAAAGCTTGCAGTGCTGAATTATAGCTTTCGATTTTATCTTGAGGCTGCGCTCTTGGTAAAAACTTATAGCAACACTCATAAAAATTGAATAAACGTTCTGAAGAATTTCCATTTTTATCAATTAATACCCCCCGGAACTCCTTCACAAAGGCATCCGTTATTTTTTGAATATCTATGGTGTGTTCCTTTGACTCTGACAAAGATGGAGCCTGTTGAAGTGCATTGCCCATCTGGTTAAGGAACATCTGCATTTCTTTCAATTTATCTCCATAGTGGCCTTTAACTTGCTGAGAGTTTTTAGTTACAGGTGAAACCTTATCTATTTGGTTGTCATATGAATTACGTGATTCCATACAGACATTGGGTTGCGTTTCTAAAATAACACTACGCGTACTACCAGGCTTAAATGAATCAACATGAAAATCACTTTTTATTATATTTTCTAATAGGGTCTGTTCAGTTCTCTTAGCGGATTGAAAAAACTGATCAACATTATTTCTATTCGATGACAGGTCAGTTTCAGAAACCGCATTTTCTTTGTTCTCCAGCTTTAGTTTAATGAGAAGATCTTCCCAGACCTGCTTGCTTAAACATACTACGTCAGGCTCACCATCAGTAACTAACTCTTCATTATTATCAAAGTATACGTTGAATACTTTTAAGTTATTTTCATCAACATCATATTTAATACGTTTTAATTGCTCTCCAGATCCCATAATGACAAAGGCGTTGCCTTCATGATATATACATTCAGACATCATTTTTTGTAAAGTTTCAAGAGCACCGCGATACGTCCCTGAGGCAGCTTCCTTACAAATTAATTTTATAATACTATGAGCTACTAGCTCCATGGTGTTGGTAGAATTGTTTTCATTACAACTTACACTACCAAAAACTGTATTAACGTTATGACCATTACTTTTACTAACTAACATTGTCTATTCCTCAGTTAATGTCTACATGGCTATTTTTAACGTTATTACTTTTTGTCACTATAAAAAATCGCTCATTTGAGACAATTGCTGGCATTAACAGCTTCATATGCTATACATGGCACTTTTAATTAATTTAGCACAGGAATGTTAAATTTAATAAACAAAAGGTTATTTCGCTGTATGATAAAAACTACCCGTTATAATTTATTAGTGAAAATCGTTTTTCGAGTGTTAGAAATTTATATCTAAATAGCGTTGATTAATGACCAAAGCCAGACTCCTGTAACGCTCACAAGACTCTTCTGCATTCGACGACGGTTCTAGTCAGTAGTAGATGTTTAAGGCGTGGCAGAGACATTTCATCCTTACTCTAAGGCATTGTTCTACATACATTGGTCGTGGTACTCACTCAGCATAAGTGAGCGAAAAGAGAATAGTTCAGTGATTTGAGTAATTAACCTGATTAAATGAAGGGGTATAATAAATGATAATACTCTGGCTTTATCGTTAATTACTTAATTCCACATGTAAGCAATTTGCCCGCTTGGCATAGCGGGCATTTTTTCCAGGTACTTTTGAATGAGTACTGATGGATAAATACATTGCAGTGGCGTGCCACGTACCAAAACACCAGCCCTCATTCGAAACCACCCACCACACTTCTTCCTTGAAATGGCGTTAGTCGTGAAATATAGACCGCCATCGAGTACCCCTTGTACCCTTAACTCTTCCTGATACGTGAATGATGATTTGGTGGCCCTTGCTGGACTTGAACCAGCGACCGGACGATTATGAGTCGCCTGCTCTAACCACTGAGCTAAAGGGCCTTGAGTATGCAATAACAATACTTATATACCACGCAATAAACATGATGATCTTATGATGTAAATAACAGATTTTTATGCGTTCTCATTCATCCTGGGTCGTCATTACCTGCGACATAAAACCCGACACCACTTCCATTCACAAAGTCGATACTCTCAGTCAACAAGCAAATGCTAATACTTAGCACTATTTATAGTTACCATCGATTCAATGATAGTTTGTAATGATTTTGTATCTAATAATATAACTTTATTACATTAACTGAAGAGTTTTCGCATCATTATGATATCTGTTACTTTTCACGCCATAAAAATAAACTTCATATAGCAATATATTCTTTCATAGATCTTATTCTGCTAATCATTAGTTTCGTATGAGCGATTTTTGACAGTTGCCTCTCCAGACCACATCGATAATTAAAAAAACAGATTTAAGCATTATCCTTTTCCATATAAATATTGGATAAAAGTAGGACATCTGTTTGCAATTACTTTCACAACAATTAAACATTTTTATGTTTCCGTATACACCATATTACTCTACCATTAGAGGAACTTTATTATGTTTTCTATAAAACCAGGACCAAGAAATTTACCTATCGGCAACCCCACATTGTTATCATGGAACATTACTGACGGGGATCTAAATTCCAAATTAAATACATTAGAATATCTAAACTGTATAACAAATATTATTAATTCTTGTGGAGTTTATCCTCAGGATTTAAAAGACAGAGAAATTATATCAACTTTTCACGCAGAAAAAGTTATTAATGATCTGTTAAAAAACGATTATAAAATTTCCCTTTTTCCAGATACAACTTACCGAGAGTTGAATAAAGCAGCACAGCGTAGCATTACAGCGCCAGACAGGATAGGAGAAGGAAAAACATGGGTTTATCAACGAGATACAATGGTTGAAAGAGGTGATAACAGCGGTGTTCATCAGTATGGTCCAGCTGAACATTTTACTCACATTATATCTGACAAACCGTCCCCAAAAGATAAGTATGTTGCATATGCTATTAACATTCCTGACTATGAACTGGCAGCTGATGTATATAATATTAACGTAACGTCACCTACCGGCCAGCAAGAAACATTTAAAATATTAATCAATCCAGAACATCTACGGCAAACACTTGAGCGTAAATCTCTTACTGCTGTTCAGAAATCACAATGTGAAATCATCACCCCCAAAAAACCTGGCGAAGCGATTCTTCATGCTTTTAATGCCACCTATCAACAAATCAGGAAAAATATATCTGAGTTTGCACGTTGTCATTATGGGTATATACAAATCCCTCCCGTAACCACTTTCCGCGCCGACGGACCAGAAACTCCCGAAGAAGAAAAAGGTTACTGGTTTCACGCTTATCAACCCGAAGATCTTTGTACTATTCATAATCCAATGGGAGATTTGCAGGATTTTATCGCATTGGTTAAAGATGCCAAAAAATTTGGTATCGATATCATCCCTGATTATACATTTAACTTTATGGGAATCGGGGGTAGTGGTAAAAATGATCTGGATTATCCCTCTGCCGATATACGAGCGAAGATCAGTAAAGATATAGAAAGTGGTATCCCTGGCTATTGGCAAGGTCAGGTCTTGATTCCCTTTATTATAGATCCAGTAACAAAAGAACGTGACCAAATCCATCCAGAAGATATACATCTCACTGCAAAAGACTTCGAAGCAAGTAAAGATAATATTTCTAAGGATGAATGGGAAAACCTCCATGCATTAAAAGAAAAGCGTTTAAATGGAATGCCTAAAACAACACCCAAAAGTGACCAGGTTATTATGTTGCAAAATCAATACGTTCGTGAAATGCGAAAATATGGCGTACGAGGTTTACGTTATGATGCAGCAAAACACTCAAAACATGAACAAATAGAGAGGTCGATAACCCCACCGCTTAAAAATTATAATGAGCGGTTGCACAATACAAATTTATTTAATCCAAAGTATCAAAAAAAAGCTGTTATGAATTACATGGAATACCTGGTAACTTGTCCGTTAGATGAACAACAAATGTCATCGCTGCTTTATGAAAGAGATGATTTAAGCGCCATTGATTTTTCATTGCTCATGAAGACGATAAAAGCCTTTTCATTCGGTGGAGATCTCCAAGCCCTTGCATCAAAACCGGGCTCCACAATCTCAAGCATCCCATCAGAAAGACGGATATTGATTAACATCAACCACGATTTCCCTAACAATGGTAATCTTTTCAATGACTTTTTATTTAACCATCCGCAAGATGAACAATTAGCAATGGCATATATGGCCGCTCTCCCGTTCAGCAGGCCTTTAGTTTACTGGGATGGTCAGGTATTAAAATCAACGACTGAGATTAAAAATGATGATGGGTCCACTCGTGTCGGCGGTGAGGCGTGGCTTAATAAAGGTTGCTCTACCTATCAGCAGCTCTACAATGAATTCCACGCATTATATATAGATAAATCAGGAATATGGAGCGCATTTGAGGGTGTATTTGCAACTAAAAACGTTCTGGCCTTTAGTCGTGGGGATTCTGTGAACATTAATCACTCTCCTCATGATGGACTAGTTATAATAAATAAAGGAAACGAAGAAGTTGAAGGTACCTGGCCTAACAAATTGCAACCTGGAATATATAAAAACATGGGGAGTAATAGCGTTAACATTATTATTAATAATACCCGAAAAATTATCCCCCCTGGTAAAGCATTTACGCTTAGAGGCGGAACTCTAAATATCAATATTCCTGGGCGTAGCGCTCTTCTTTTAGGGAAAACTGGAGAACCGCCGAACTATCTCTATTTGTAATTTAATGTTATATCTGCCCCGCTAAAACGGGGCAGATAATATGTTTAGTTTACTAACGGTCATTTTGCAGTGAAGCCATTTACCGTTTTTTATCGACCAGATAATCTGTTCTCTGATGGTAATCCACCCCTAACCTGTTGCTTTAGTTATTCATTTCCTGTCTCACTTTGCCTTAATACCCTACGTTAAATGTTACCAATTTGTTGCTTTTGATCACAATAAGAAAACAATATGGCGCATTTGTGCGCATTTTTCAGAAATGTAGATATTTTTAGATTATGGCTACGAAATGAGCATCGCCATGTCACCCTACATCTCATAAGAGGATCGCTTCTGATGAATGCACTGACCGCCGTACAAAACAACGCTGTCGATTCAGGCCAGGACTATAGCGGATTCACCCTCACCCCGTCGGCGCAATCCCCGCGCCTGTTGGAACTCACCTTCACCGAACAGACGACCAAACAGTTTCTCGAACAGGTTGCCGAATGGCCCGTGCAGGCGCTGGAGTACAAATCTTTTCTGCGTTTTCGGGTAGGCAAAATTCTTGACGATTTGTGTGCGAACCAGCTGCAACCATTGCTGTTGAAGACCCTGCTAAACCGTGCTGAAGGTGCGCTGTTGATCAATGCGGTGGGTGTCGATGATGTGAAGCAAGCGGATGAGATGGTGAAGCTGGCAACGGCGGTAGCGCATCTGATTGGTCGCTCAAATTTCGATGCGATGAGCGGTCAGTATTACGCGCGATTCGTGGTGAAAAATGTCGATAACTCAGACAGCTATCTGCGTCAGCCGCACCGCGTAATGGAGCTGCACAACGACGGCACCTACGTCGAAGAGATCACCGACTATGTGCTGATGATGAAAATCGACGAGCAGAACATGCAGGGTGGAAATTCGTTGCTGCTGCATCTCGATGACTGGGAACATCTGGACCACTATTTCCGCCACCCGCTGGCGCGTCGCCCGATGCGCTTTGCCGCGCCTCCGAGCAAAAACGTCAGCAAAGATGTTTTCCATCCAGTGTTCGACGTTGATCAACAGGGTCGCCCGGTGATGCGTTATATCGACCAGTTCGTCCAGCCAAAAGACTTCGAAGAAGGCGTGTGGCTGAGCGAGCTTTCCGATGCCATTGAAACCAGCAAAGGCATTCTTTCTGTGCCCGTTCCCGTTGGCAAATTCCTGTTGATTAACAATCTATTCTGGCTGCACGGTCGCGACCGCTTTACTCCGCACCCGGATCTGCGCCGTGAACTGATGCGTCAGCGTGGCTATTTCGCTTACGCCTCTAACCACTACCAGACGCATCAGTAAGCGCAAAGGAATTGAGCGGATGTATGATTTCGTGATTATTGGCGGCGGCATCATCGGCATGTCGACCGCCATGCAACTGATTGATGTCTATCCGGATGCCCGCATTGCGTTGCTGGAAAAAGAGTCCGGCCCGGCCTGTCACCAGACGGGCCACAACAGCGGCGTGATCCATGCCGGGATTTATTACACGCCCGGTAGCCTGAAGGCACAGTTTTGCCTGGCGGGAAACCGCGCCACCAAAGCCTTTTGCGATCAAAACGGCATTCGCTATGACAACTGCGGCAAGATGCTGGTCGCCACCTCTGAACTCGAAATGGAACGGATGCGCGCGTTGTGGGAACGCACGGCGGCGAACGGTATCGAGCGCGAGTGGTTAAACGCCGAGGAACTGCGCGAGCGCGAACCGAATATCACCGGGCTCGGCGGCATTTTTGTGCCGTCCAGCGGCATTGTCAGCTATCGCGAAGTGACGGCGGCGATGGCAAAAATCTTCCAGGCCAGAGGCGGCGAGATTATTTATAACGGCGAAGTCAGCGCCCTCAGTGAGCATAAAAACGGCGTGGTGATACGTACCCGTCAGGGCGGTGAATATGAAGCATCGACGCTGATTAGCTGTTCCGGGCTGATGGCTGACCGGCTGGTGAAAATGCTCGGCCTCGAACCGGGCTTTATTATCTGCCCGTTCCGTGGCGAGTATTTCCGCCTTGCGCCGGAGCATAACCAGATTGTTAACCACCTGATTTACCCCATTCCCGACCCCGCGATGCCATTTTTGGGCGTGCATCTCACCCGCATGATCGATGGCAGCGTGACCGTCGGGCCAAACGCGGTGCTGGCTTTTAAACGCGAAGGCTATCGCAAGCGCGATTTCTCGTTTAGTGACACGCTGGAGATTTTAGGCTCGTCGGGGATTCGCCGGGTGCTGCAAAACCATCTACGCTCAGGATTGGGCGAGATGAAAAACTCGCTGTGCAAAAGCGGCTATCTGCGGCTGGTGCAAAAGTATTGTCCCCGGCTTTCGTTAAGCGATCTCCAGCCCTGGCCCGCCGGTGTGCGGGCGCAGGCGGTATCGCCGGACGGCAAGCTGATTGACGATTTTCTGTTTGTCACCACCCCGCGCACGATCCACACCTGCAATGCGCCCTCCCCGGCAGCGACATCAGCAATTCCTATTGGTGCGCATATTGTCAGCAAGGTACAAACGCTGTTGGCAAGCCAGAGTAACCCCGGACGCACGCTGCGAGCGGCACGTAGTGTGGATGCCTTACACGCCGCATTTAATCAATAACCTTTGAAAACAGGACGTAACAATGAAACTTAACGACAGTAACTTATTCCGCCAGCAGGCGTTGATTAACGGGGAATGGCTGGACGCCAACAATGGCGAGGTCATCGACGTCACCAATCCGGCGAACGGCGACAAGCTGGGTAGCGTGCCGAAAATGGGCGCTGATGAAACCCGCGCCGCTATCGACGCCGCCAACCGCGCCCTGCCCGCCTGGCGTGCGCTCACCGCCAAAGAACGCGCCAACATTCTGCGCAACTGGTTCAATTTGATGATGGAGCATCAGGACGATTTAGCGCGCCTGATGACCCTCGAACAGGGCAAACCACTGGCCGAAGCGAAAGGCGAAATCAGCTACGCAGCCTCTTTTATTGAGTGGTTTGCCGAAGAAGGCAAACGTATTTATGGCGATACCATTCCCGGTCATCAGGCCGACAAACGCCTGATTGTTATCAAACAGCCGATTGGCGTTACCGCCGCCATCACGCCGTGGAACTTCCCGGCGGCGATGATTACCCGTAAAGCCGGTCCGGCGCTGGCGGCAGGCTGCACGATGGTGCTGAAACCTGCCAGTCAGACGCCGTTCTCTGCGCTGGCGCTGGCGGAACTGGCGATTCGCGCAGGCGTTCCGGCTGGCGTATTTAACGTGGTCACCGGTTCGGCGGGCGCGGTCGGTAACGAACTGACCAGCAATCCGCTGGTGCGCAAGCTGTCGTTTACCGGCTCGACCGAAATTGGCCGCCAGTTAATGGAACAGTGCGCGAAAGACATCAAGAAAGTGTCGCTGGAGCTGGGCGGCAACGCGCCGTTTATCGTCTTTGACGATGCCGACCTCGACAAAGCCGTGGAAGGCGCACTGGCCTCGAAATTCCGCAACGCCGGGCAAACCTGCGTCTGCGCCAACCGTTTATATGTGCAGGACGGCGTGTATGACCGCTTTGCCGAAAAATTACAGCAGGCGGTGAGCAAACTGCACATCGGCGACGGGCTGGAGAATGGCGTCACCATCGGGCCGCTGATCGATGAAAAAGCGGTAGCAAAAGTGGAAGAGCATATTGCCGATGCGCTGGAGAAAGGTGCGCGCGTGGTTTGCGGTGGTAAAGCACACGAACGCGGCGGCAACTTCTTCCAGCCGACCATTCTGGTGGACGTTCCGGCCAACGCCAAAGTGTCGAAAGAAGAGACGTTCGGCCCCCTCGCCCCACTGTTTCGTTTTAAAGATGAAGCCGATGTGATTGCGCAAGCCAATGACACCGAGTTTGGTCTTGCCGCCTATTTCTACGCCCGTGATTTAAGCCGCGTCTTCCGCGTGGGCGAGGCGCTGGAATACGGCATCGTCGGCATCAATACCGGGATTATTTCCAATGAAGTGGCCCCGTTCGGCGGCATTAAAGCCTCGGGTCTGGGTCGTGAAGGTTCGAAGTATGGCATCGAAGATTACTTAGAAATCAAATATATGTGCATCGGTCTTTAACTGGAGAACGCGAATGAGCAGCAATAAAGAGTTAATGCAGCGCCGCAGTCAGGCGATTCCCCGTGGCGTTGGGCAAATTCACCCCATTTTCGCTGACCGCGCGGAAAACTGCCGGGTGTGGGACGTTGAAGGCCGTGAGTATCTTGATTTCGCGGGCGGCATTGCGGTGCTCAATACCGGGCACCTGCATCCGAAAGTGGTTGCGGCGGTGGAAGCGCAGTTGAAAAAGCTGTCGCACACCTGCTTCCAGGTGCTGGCTTACGAACCGTATCTGGAGCTGTGCGAGATTATGAATCAGAAGGTGCCGGGCGATTTTGCCAAAAAAACGCTGCTGGTAACGACCGGTTCTGAAGCGGTGGAGAACGCGGTGAAAATCGCCCGCGCCGCCACCAAACGCAGCGGGACCATCGCCTTTAGCGGCGCGTATCACGGGCGCACGCATTACACGCTGGCGCTGACCGGCAAGGTAAATCCGTACTCTGCGGGCATGGGACTGATGCCAGGCCATGTTTATCGCGCGCTTTATCCTTGCCCGCTGCACGGCATCAGTGAAGATGACGCTATCGCCAGCATTCACCGAATTTTTAAAAATGACGCTGCGCCGGAAGATATCGCCGCCATCGTGATTGAGCCGGTTCAGGGCGAAGGCGGTTTCTACGCCGCGACGCCAGCCTTTATGCAGCGTTTACGCGCGCTGTGTGACGAGCACGGGATCATGCTGATTGCCGATGAAGTGCAGAGCGGCGCGGGGCGTACCGGCACGCTGTTTGCGATGGAGCAGATGGGCGTTGCGCCGGATCTTACCACCTTTGCGAAATCGATCGCAGGCGGCTTCCCGCTGGCGGGCGTCACCGGGCGCGCGGAAGTGATGGATGCCGTCGCTCCAGGCGGTCTGGGCGGCACCTATGCCGGTAACCCGATTGCCTGCGTGGCAGCGCTGGAAGTGTTAAAGGTATTCGAGCAGGAAAATCTGCTGCAAAAAGCCAACGATCTGGGGCAGAAGTTGAAAGACGGATTGCTGGCGATAGCCGAAAAACACCCGGAGATCGGCGACGTACGCGGGCTGGGAGCGATGATCGCCATCGAGCTGTTTGAAGATGGCGATCACAGCAAACCGGACGCAAAACTCACTGCCGAGATCGTGGCGCGTGCCCGCGATAAGGGCCTGATTCTTCTCTCCTGCGGCCCGTATTACAACGTGCTGCGCATCCTTGTACCGCTCACCATTGAAGACGCTCAGATCCGTCAGGGTCTGGAGATCATCAGCCAGTGTTTTGCTGAGGCGAAGCAGTAGTCATGTCCGTTTGTAAGAGTTAACCGTTGCTAAGGGAATGATAACGATGCAGTAAAAAATAATAACGATGAGGCGATCGACAAAGTTAAAAACGACTGCGGACTGTCCCCTCGCCCCTCTGGGGAGAGGGTTAGGGTGAGGGGTAATCACGCGGCTAAAAAAAAAAAAAAAGCAACCCCCCGCCCAACCCCATGGCGACGC
>OBUT01000322.1_pt1 | contig 14257 bp, 19 predicted proteins | sample 1475941 | NCBI WGS metagenome assembly OBUT01 (sample SAMEA2579956, study PRJEB22360) | human gut metagenome | biome: human gut; feature: human-associated habitat; material: faeces | place: Denmark | collected 2008/2010
ACGCAGCGGAGGCCCCGAGGCCTATACTTACAAATTCTCAACGGAACCCGTTGGCATCCTTTTCGCAACCACTGAGGTCACATACGGACAGCAGGCAGGAGCCCTGATGATTGCCGGTTCCGTCAACACGGAGCGGCTGCAGGGGGATTACCTGGTGGAGGCCGTAGACCAGCTGGTGGAAAAGATGCCATTCGTTAAATTTTTTGTGGACGGGAGCCTGCAGGTCAAGGCCGCCACACCCACAGTATAAGGAGGATTAAGACATGCCAAGAGTAGAAGAATTATTAACACCACAGGAACTGATTGACTATACAAAGGAAAGGCAGACCGAAGCATACATGGGCGAGGTGCTTTTCCCGGAGCGCAAGACGGAGGCAATGGAAATCAAGATGATTAAGGGCGCGTCCGACCTCCCTGTGTCCGCCCACATCCATGCATTCGACACCGAGACGGAACTGGGTTCCAGGGAAGGTGTTGATTACAGCATGCAGGACCTGGCCCTCATCAAGAGGAAAATCCGCCTGGGCGAGAAAGAAATCATTGCCCTTGAAAGCCCCAGGAATGACCAGGAAGAGGCAGAGATGGTCCGGAAGATTTACAGTGATGTGGATAACCTGGTGGCGGGAGTGAAAACCAGGGTTGAATGCCTGAGAATGGAAGCCCTGTCTACTGGAAAGCTTTCCATCAATGAGAACGGCTTCAAGGCAAGCATTGATTATGGAATTCCGAGCACACATAAGGCTGACAAGACATGGGGGAGCGGTGACCCCACTATCCTGGAGGATATGGATGCCTTTGTGGACCGGATTGTCAAGGATACCGGGTTCACGCCGACACGGGCCCTGACATCCAAGACCAACCTGAACCGCATCTTACGGGACCACAGGATACGCGCCGCAATCTATGGCGTGAACAGTGACCGGGTGCTTACCAGGGCGGAACTGAATGCTTTCCTGGCCCAGCAGAGCCTTCCACAGATTGCTATATATGACAAACAGTACCGCCAGCAGGATGCAAAGGGAAAATATTCGTCGGCGCGCTTCCTTCCGGAATCAGCATTCATTATGATGCCGGATGGGAAACTGGGAGATACATTCTATGGCCTCACGGCTGAGGAGCTGGAGCTCCGTAAGAATCCGGATGTGGATGTGTCTGCTGTGGGGAATATCGTGGTGGTACAATATGACACAGTGGATCCGGTCGGCCGGTGGATTAAGGCAGTTGCCACGGCTATGCCGTCCTTCCCATATGCGGACCAGGTATTCATTGCTACCATTTCTTAAGGAGGGGCCATGGACCTGAAGAAGCTGAAGGGGCTGTTAGGGATACCGGAGAGTGATACAACACAGGATGCCGCCCTGCAGTTCCTTATGGAAGACGTGGATGAGACCATCCAGAATTATTGCAACTTAAAAGCGGTTCCGGCAGGTCTGACCAGCACATCATACCGGATGGCTATGGACCTGTACCGGTATGAGCGTCCCGGGGATGGGGATGCGCCGGCCCGGGTGTCATCCATATCAGAAGGAGACACATCCACCAGTTTCGCTAATGCGCCGGACGCTTTATCAGGCGGTATCCTGAAGGATTACCAGGGACAGCTGAACCGGTACAGGAAGCTGGGGTGGTAGAATGATAAGAGATGCAATCAAACAGGCCCAGAGGATACACAGGAAGGCCATAGAGGCTACCTATGATGGGACGTGCCGGATTTATGGCGTGCAATCTGTAAAGGACCCCGTGACGAAAGTGACGAGGCAGGAGGAGGTCCTTGTACAGGATGGTATAGCCTGCCATTTGTCTTATTCCAGCACGGCGCCGGCGGCCGGCAGTGATACGGTTACGTCTGTGGTGCAGACCATCAAGCTGTTCCTGGCCCCAGAGTGGGTCATTTCCCCGGGAAGCCGGATTGAGGTCACCCAGCAGGGCCGGACCGAGAGTTATGCCCAGAGTGGTAAGGCTGCCGTATACCCTTCCCACCAGGAAATCCTGCTGGACCTGTGGAAGGGGTATGCATAATGGCGAAGGGCGGCAGTTTTGATTTTCGGGAAATAAAGAAGCTGCAAAAGCAGATAGAACGTCTGGAACAGGAAAGGGATGTGTTCAACCGGGAATGCATCCAGGAACTGGCATCCCGCCTGCTGAGAAAAGTTAAGCAGAGGACACCGGTAGGCAAGGCCCCTAAACTGGATGGGTCGAAGACGGTAAAGGTAAAGGGTTCCGATGGGAAGTCAAAGAATGGCGCCATAAAGCAGAAATACTGGGCCGGGTATCAGGGAGGAACATTAAGACGCGGCTGGACGGTGGGTGATATCCAGAAGATAGGGGATAACTATCAGATTGAGATTATCAATCCGACCGAATATGCATCCTACGTGGAATATGGTCATCGGCAGACGCCTGGGCGCTATATCCCAGCCTTAGGCGTAAGTGCAAAAAAGGCCTGGGTCCCGGGAAAGTTCATGCTTACCATATCGGAAAAAGAAATCAATGACCTGGCGCCGAAACTGATAGAGAAAAAGCTGGAAGCAAAACTCCGGGAGGTATTTGATGCTTAATGAAATCATGAATGCCGTTACCAGACGTCTGGATGAACTGTTCGGTGATGGCTATACAATCTATACGGACGGAGTGGAACAGGGCCTTAAGGAGCCTTGTTTTTTTGTACAGTTTCTGGAACCATCTGAAAAGCCGATGATCGGCAGGCGGTATTTCAAGCAGACGGATATGTGCATCCAGTACATGCCTGGGGACATTCCACAGATAGCCAGGGAACTGAACCGGGTATCAGATACCTCGTATCAGACATCCTTATGGATGGAATGGAGTACATTACCCTGTCAGATAGCAGCCTGCTGCGCGGGACCGGACGAAGCCACAGATCAGAGAGTGGGGTTCTGTCCTTCTTCGTCAGTTATAACATGTTTGTGGTGAAGGGACAGCCACAGGAAGAATCCATGGAAGAACTGTCTGCAAATACAGAGTTAAGGAGGTCTGAGGATTGAAAACAGTAAAACAGGAAGAAATCAAATTTAAGAAGCAGGAGCTGCTGCAGGCGGAGTGCTACCAGGGAAAGAAGGACCTGGTAGGAGCCTTGTTGGAGGATGGTAGGGAGTATACGCTTGCAGAGGTGGATGCGGCAATCAAGAGATTTATGGAAGGAAAGGTGAGATAGATGTTAGGAGGCGGAGGTTTTACAGCCCAGAATAAAGTACTTCCAGGGGCGTACATCAACTTTGTGAGCGCAGCCAGAATCGGGGCATTGCTTTCAGACCGTGGAACAGCGGCAATTCCGCTGGAATTTGGTTGGGGACCGGAAAAGGAAGTGTTTATAGTGACGGCGCAGGACTACCAGGAGAGATGCCAGGAGATATTCGGCTATCCGGCGGATGCGCCACAAATGTGGATGATAAGGGAACTGTTCAGGAATTTGACCAAGGGTATCTTTTACAGACTCAACACAGGCGCGAAGGCTGCCTGTGATTACGGGCAGGCAAGATACAGCGGTGTACGTGGCAATGACCTTACACTGGTCGTCAGTACCAATGTGGATAGCAGCGAGAAATTTGATGTGAGGACACTGCTTGGCAAGAAGGAAGTAGACCGTCAGACCGTGAAGAAAGCTGCGGAGCTTGTGGACAATCCTTATGTTGTGTTCAAGAAGGAGGCGGTCCTTGCAAAAACATCCGGAATGCCCTTTACGGGAGGGACTGACGGAGAGGCAGTGACCGGGGAGGATTATGCACAGTTCCTAGGCAAGATGGAGTCTCATACGTTCCAGATATTATGCTGCCCATCCAAGGATGATGCGGTTAAGGCCGTATTTGCAGAGTATACGAGGCGGATGCGTGACGAAGCCGGCGTGAAGTTCCAAACAGTGATGTACCGGAAGGCCGATACAGATTATGAGGGAATCATATCTGTGGAGAATAAGGCAACAGAGCAGGAGCAGGGGCTTGTGTATTGGACAACAGGGGTCCAGGCGGCTTGTGCGGTTAATAAGACCAACGAAAACCACGTGTATGATGGGGAGCTTACCGTAGATGTGGACTACACCCAGGGACAGCTGTCAGCGGGCGTACAGTCCGGAAAATTTATGTTCCACCGGGTGGGTGACGATGTGCGTGTTCTGATGGACATCAACACATTGACAACTTTCACGGAGGAAAAAGGTGAGGACTTTTCAAGCAATCAGACCGTGCGGGTTCTGGACCAGATTGGCAATGATATCGCGTCTATGTTCAACACGAAGTATCTGGGCATCATGCCAAATGATGACGCGGGCCGGGTGAGCCTCTGGAATGACATCGTGACCTACAACAAGGAGCTGGCAAGGCTGCGGGCGATTGAGGATGTGGAGTCCAAAGAAATTACGGTAGAGCGCGGGAATAGCAAACGGTCTGTTGTGGTGAATTGCCCGGTGACGCCGATTAGCTGTATGTCGCAATTATATATGACAGTGGTGGTCAGCTGAGAAAGGGGCATGGAGCAATGATAGATTTGGTTGAATTGGCCAGTTCAATTAATCCTGAGCTGCCAGAAAAGAAGCAGAAGGAAGAATTCTGTGATTTGCTATTAGAAAAATTAAGGACCCTGAAAGGCATGGATTTGGCCCCATACCTTTCAGAATGTTTCTTTGATAAGCTGTGGCAGGTGCAAGTATTAACTTTTAGATTCCCTGTGGGAACGCATGTATTCGATTCCGGCGTCAGTAATATCAAAGGTGATGGGGATAACAGGGACAATACTGACATGTGAGGATATAACATTGTCAGAAACATTATCGATGTAGCCATCCTCGTAAAGCTAAAGGCGATTGTGCCATATGGAGGGGAAGATTACCAGATAAGAAAGGAGATACATATATGCAGTCAATGAACGCAAAAGATGCGGTAAGCGCATCCCTGGCGGAGTGCTTCATCACAATTGAGGGGAACCGCTATAATTTCATGCAGGCCATCAACCTGGAGGTCAGTGTAGAAAAGACAAAGTCTGAGATACCGATACTGGGGAGGACCGGGAAAGGAAATAAGACAACCGGGTGGAAGGGGAGCGGTTCTGCGACCTTTCACTACAATACCAGCATCTTCCGGGAGTTGCTGTACCGGTACAAGGAGACCGGACAGGATGTCTATTTTGATATCCAGGTAACCAACGAGGACCCGACCTCCAGTGTGGGGAGGCAGACCATTGTCCTGAAGGATTGTAATGTGGATGGTGGCATTTTGGCGAAGTTTGATGCGGATGCGGAGTATTTGGACGAGGACCTTGATTTTACCTTCGAGGATTGGGAGATGCCAGAACAGTTCAGACACCTGCAGGGAATGCAGTAAGAAAGAGAGGATAAAAGAATATGGGAGATTTAAGCTGTTTTTTATCACAGAATGTGATTAAGGTAGAAAATGTTAAGTTTGCTGTATCCAGACGTTTTTTGGATAAGAATAAAAAGCCTGTGGAGTGGGAGATATGCTGCATCACACCTGAAGAGGATGAAACACTGAAAAAGGAATGTACCAGGAGGGTGCCTGTAGTCGGTAAGAAGGGGGCATTCCTGCCAGAAACCGATTACAGTGCGTATGTCGCGAAGCTTGCCGCAAGGTGTACGATATTCCCTAACCTCAATGATAAAGAACTCCAGGATTCTTATGGCGTTATGGGGGCTGAGGCATTACTGAAAAGGATGCTTACACCGGGGGAATATAACGATTACCTCGCAAAGGTCCAGGAAGTAAATGGTTTTGATGTATCCATGGAAGAACTGGTAGATGATGCAAAAAACTAATTAATGAAGGCGATATGGAGGCTAACGTAGCCTACTATTGCCTTCATAAGTTCCATAAATGGCCGCATGAGTTCCTAATGCTTGACCGGTTTGAAAAGGCTGTTGTGATTGCTGCAGTTAATATGAAACTGGAACATGATAAGAAAGAGGCTAAAAAAGCTGAAAGCAAACGCAGAAGAAAGCGGTAGAAATTATTTACAATCCGCGCTATAATAAGAATAGATTATTATGGTGAGGGGGTATTGTAGATGGGATTATTTGGAAGGAAAAAAGATGTATGGACAGTGCTTTTTTATGATGGAGAGGTTCCTGGATTTGTTAGTGATATTCCCTGTGATATTGTAATTGAGGACAATACATTAATATTTGAACAGAAAAAAACTAAAACTAAAATTATATTGCCATTGTCAAGAGTGATTGGGCTAGAAATACTTCCGCAAAAGGATTTTATGGAAAAATATAAGGGAAACTCCAGTAAACAGTCAGGTCCGAAAAGAACATATTATGTTTTTAACTACATTAACAAAGATAATGAAAGATTAAAAATGGTATTCTGGCTTTGGAATGTAGATAAATATGTTATGAAAATGATTGGCTTACGCAAACAGTTATTAAAGGTATGTGAGAATCAAACTTATGAATTATGATTTTTAAAAGCACCTGGGAAACCGGGTGCTTTTAAAATGTTAACAAATTGTTCTCAGTTTCCCGTACAGCAACATCAATAGTTTTTACGATATCGTTACGGTTAAGATGAGAACTGCATAAGGAAGATAAAAAGAACGTCCTTCGGGACGTTCTTTTTATACAAATTTTTCAAGAAGGAGGAAGGAGAATAATGGCAAGCATACAGGCTTCAATCCAGCTTCAGGATAGGATGACAGCAACCTTAAGTAGGATTACACAAGCAATGTCCCTGATGATGACTACGTGCGAGGCAGCACAAGAAGCTGTAGACAAGGGGGCTAATACGGCTGCCTGGAATGCTGCAAAACAGGGGATTGCCCAGGCATCTGCTGAGGTAACACAATATAGGGAAGAATTAGAAAGGGCAGCTACCGTACCTCCTCCTGTACCAGCACAGCCAGCATGGTCAGCCGTGACTACTGCGCCTATTTACATGAATACAGGTGCGGAGCGGTTTGCCTCAGAGTTCCATTGCTTGTCAGGCGGCAGCCCAGATGGCCCAGCGGCTTAACCAGACACAGCAGACCATATCACAGCAGGCCAGCAAAATGAAGGTCATGCCGCCTGGGATGCTGAATGATGTTACAGCTGTCGGGAATCGAATGCAGGGCCTGGCAAATAAGGTGAGACAGCTGGACAGTATCCCTTTGAACCTCAGGACAGACCAAACCAATAATCAGATTGAAAACTTGCGAAAAAATATGGTCCAGATAGAATCCATACAGGGTGATATTAACCAAGCTGTTGCAAGGATGGATGTGACTGCGGCAAACGTAGGATATCAAAGGCTTAATAACATTATTGATTCGACAGAACGTAACATACGGGATAACCTGTATGCGCAGGAGCAGTTCAACCAGTCTGTCAAAAATAGTGGCAATGCAGCATCTGGGCTTGAAGCCAGGTTAAAAGGGATTGCCATGAGCGCGGCAGCAGCCTTCAGCGTCCATAAAATCATTGCCCTATCCGATAGTGTAACACAGACAGTTGCAAGGCTGAACCTGATGAATGACGGCTTGCAAAGTACAGAGGAGCTTAACCAGAAGATATTTGCATCCGCACAGAGAGCGAGGGCGCCATATATGGATACGGCAGGAGCGATTGCCAAGATGGGGCTTAATGCAGGGAATGCCTTCAAAAGCAACGATGAGTTAATTGCTTTTATGGAACAGGTCAACAAGCAGTTTGTTATTGGTGGGGCTTCCGCCCAGGAACAGTCTAACGCCATGATACAGCTGTCTCAGGCTATGGCGGCAGGAGCACTTAGAGGAGAGGAACTTAACTCCATTCTGGATGCGGCACCCGGAATTGCCAGGACCATTGAACAGAACATGGGGTGGGCGGAAGGCTCCATCAAGAAATATGCGGAGAAGGGGGTCGTATCAGCCCAGGTGGTAAAGGCATCACTTCTAAATATGGCTGAGGAAACAAATGCAAAGTTTAATTCCATCCCAATGACATTTAACCAGGTTTTGACAACTGTACAGAATACCCTGCTTCAGACATTTTGGCCAGTCATACAGGCAATCGGAAAAGGGGCAACCTATATCAATGAGAATTGGGATACGATAGCACCGGTAGTGTATGGTGTAGCTGCAGCAGTTTTATTTGGAGCAGTTGCTTGGGGTATATACACAGCAGCAATATGGCTGACGGTACCTGCACACCAAGCCTTACTGATGACTTTACTGTCAAGCCCTATATTCTGGATAGCAATAGCGATAGGTATTGTCGTGGCAATGATTTATAAGTGGGTACAATCGGTCGGAGGTTTAAAGGTAGCGTGGCTTATCTGCGTAAATGGTGTACTGACTGCCTGGGATAGATTGAAATTAGGGTTTAGCTATGCCGGGATGATGATAATGAATGGAACGGATAACATGGCTTACGGATTCGAGTCATTCAAAGTGAATGTGTTAAATACACTGGGGAACTTGAAGGTGAAGGGGCTTACGATTTTGCAGAATTTTGTTAATGGGGCAATTGACTATATCAACAAGCTCATCAATGCAGCCAACAGTATTGCAGGAACATCCTTTGAAGTAATCGAACATGTGGAATTTGGCACAGCGGCCGCAATAAATGAACAGGCCAGTCAGAAGCAAAGGGCAGCTGACCTTGCGGCCAGGAAATCCCGTAACGATGTCGCCAAAAGAGCCAGGGAACAGGACTATGGGAGACAGGAGAGGGCGGCAGATGAAGCCAGACTGAAACGAGAGGCGGCAATTGTAGCAGCACGAACTGATGCAGCGAGTCAGGCGGCTGAAAATGATAATACAGCAATGATTGCGGCAAATACCGGTAATACGGCTGGTAACACCGCTAAGATGGCGGACTCTATGGATGTCCTAGATGAAGACCTAAAATACATGCGTGACGCTGCTGAGCAGGAAGCAATCAACCGTTTTACCCTGGCCGAACTTAAGGTGGATGTCAAAAACAATAACACCCTTACCAAAAAGACTGACTTTGATGATATGGGAAGGGCTTTGGCGGCGTTTACGGGAGAATTCCTGGCATCCGCAGCGGAAGGAGGACATATCTGATGGCATACGAGGTATACATAGACGACATGCTCCTGCCCATTCCGCCGCAGAAAATACCCATCAAGTATCCTGGCCAGAATGAGACGGCCACTCTGATTAACGGAGAGGAAATAAATATAACCCGTCCTCCCGGCCTGGCGGAAATCAGCATTGATGTGGTCATTCCACAGATGGACTATCCGTGCGCATCGTGGGACGGAAGTGTGGAAGACGCGGAGGAGTTCATCAGCCGCTTACAGGACCTTAAGGAGAGTGGTGACACCTTTGAATTCATTGTCATCCGTGATTCCTTTGACACCAACATGGATGTGACCTTGGAGGATTACAATGTATCGGATGATGTGAAGGAGGGGCTGGACCTGGTGGTATCACTTACCATGAAGGAGGCCAGGCATTACGGAACCAAAATCATGAATTTTGCCATAGTCCCAGAACAGCCAATACCGGCAGCGGCATCCCCAGAACCGGAACGCCCGGCAGCGCAGCCACAAGTAAAAACATATACCGTAAAATCGGGTGACTGCCTGTGGAACATTGCAAAGAAGCAGCTGGGGGATGGAAACCGGTGGAAGGAGATTCATAATTTAAACCTGGATAAGATTAGCAACCCCAACTTAATTCACGCTGGCCTGGTGCTGGTGATGCCATAAGGAGTTGAGACAATGAATGTGCATGTATATATACAAAACGGACAGACCATCTATGAGCCGGCAGTGGAAGGGAGCATAACCTGGGAGACCCAACGCAAGGGACAGCCGGGGAAATGCTCCTTCACGGTTATATCAGACGGGAAACTGAAGATTGAGGAAGGGAACGCCGTCCGGTTGGATGTGAACGGGAAACCGGTATTCTTCGGATTCATCTTTGAGCGGAGCTGGAGCAGAGATGGAGAAGTCAAGGTAACGGCCTATGACCAGCTCCGGTACCTTAAAAACAAGGACAGCTACAACTATGAAAACAAGACAGTAGGTGAGGTCATCCAGATGATTGCAGGGGATTTTAATCTACAGACAGGCGTGCTGGAGGATACCGGGCACCGGATACCTACCCGGAATGAGCCGGACACGACCCTGTTTGATATCATCCTGAATGCATTGGATCTTACCTTAATTGCCACGGGAAGGATGTATGTGCTGTATGATGATGTTGGTAAACTGACGCTGAGGAACGCAGAGGACATGAAGCTCAATGTGATGATTGATGATGAAACAGCCCAGGACTATGACTTTACGGTCAGCATTGATAAAGATACCTATAACCAGATTAAACTGTTCCGGGAAAATGATGATACAAAGAAGCGGGATGTGTTTATGACCAAACACACGGAGAATATCAACAAATGGGGCGTCCTGCAGATGAGCGAGTCCCTGGACAAGGGGGTGGACGGTCAGAAGGTAGCGGAGACGTATCTGGGCCTGTACAACCGTCCATCCAAAAGCCTTTCCGTCAAGAAGGCGTTCGGGGATATCAAGGTACGGGCTGGATGCCTTATACCCGTGTTCCTGGATGTGAAGGACATGCATCTCAGGAACTATCTGCTGGTGGAAACTGTCACGCATACGATAGACAAAGGTGTCCATACCATGGACCTTACATTGAAAGGGGCCGGAATAAGTGGATAATGAATGGATCGAGAACTTAAGGAACATTTCCTGTCAGGCAGAGGAGGCGGCAAAGCCATGCAGCGTACTTACAGGGACTGTGACAGGGACGTCTCCAGTGGCAGTGCGGATAGACCAGAGGATAACCGTCACAGGCAGCCAGCTGCTCATACCGCGGTATCTGACGGACCACGTGGAACAGATGTCAATTCCGGGAGTGGGTGATGTTGCGGTCACGGTGAAGAACGCTCTGAAAGGCGGGGAGTCGGTCATATTGGTGCAGAAACGTGGGGCACAGCAGTACCTTGTGGTGGACCGATATTAGGAAGGAGGCATGTGATGCTGCCAAAGACAGGAGACATCCTGGAAACTGATTTTGAGATACATCAGATTCCATCAAAAACATTCCGGATACATGAGAAGACGCTGTCTGGATATATAGACGGGAAGGAAGCCGTGTGCCAAGCCATATACTGCACCCTAAACACAGAACGGTATGACTGGCTGATATATAACTGGAATTACGGCGTGGAGTTGAAGGACCTATTTGGAAAACCCATGGGGGTGGTTAAATCAAAAATAAAAAAACGTATCAAGGAGGCATTAATGCAAGATGACAGGATACTGGGCGTCGATGCCTTTTCTTTTGAGGAGTTTGGTCGGAAGTTGTCCGTGACGTTTACGGTCCATACCCAGTACGGGGATATTGGTGCAACCAAGGAGGTGAATGTGTAGTGTATGAAGATACCACATATGAGGTCATCCTTGACAGGATGCTTCAGATGGTAAGGGATGACAGCCCGGAAATGGATACAAGGCAGAGCTCCCCTATATATGCGGCCCTTGCACCTACCGCAGTGGAACTGCAGAATGCATATATAGGCCTTGACTGGACCCTGGACCAGATGTTTGCCGGTACGGCAACCCGGGAGTATTTGATTAGGCGTTGTGCGGAATGGGATATAACCCCACATCCGGCGACCAAGGCTGTTTTGAAAGGTGAATTTAACATTGATATAGAGATAGGTTCCCGGTTCTCCCTGGGGACCTTAAATTATGTCGCCATAGACCGTATGGAGGAAGGAATTTACCGGATGGAATGTGAGACAGCAGGTGCTGTCGGGAGTAGGGAACTGGGAACGTTAGTCCCCATTGATTACATCCAGGGGCTTACGAAGGCAGAGCTTACCGGAATTATCGAGGACGGGAGTGATGAGGAGTCTACGAAAGCCCTGCTTGAGCGGTATCTAACAAAGGTCCAGAAACCTTCTACCAGCGGAAACCGGTATGATTATTATAACTGGGCCATGGAGTGTGAGGGCGTAGGCGCGGCCAAAGTCTTTCCACTGGCCAATGGACCAGGGACAGTCAAGGTCATCGTAGCGGATGCCAACATGTCAGCTGCAGGTACCGGCGTACTGAAGATGGTACGGGAGCATATCGAGGAGCTACGCCCCATCGGCGCGGATGTGACCGTGGCATCTGTCGCGGAAAAGGCGGTCAATGTATCAGCTGGAATCAAGCTACAGGCAGGCATGAACCTGGGTGTCGTCCAGAATGCATTCCAGGCTGCACTGACTGAGTACCTGCACAAGGAGGCCCTGGACCTGTCCTATGTGAGCCTGGCCAGGGTCGGAAACCTGCTGCTGGGGACCGAGGGCGTGGAGGATTACTCGGGACTGCTGCTTAACGGAGTATCCGGCAATATGGCCCTGACGGAAGAAGAGATTGCAGTGACCGGCATGGTCACATTGGAGGTGATGTGATGCAGGTGAGTACGTTCTACGAGAAGCTGAACAAGGTTGATGGGAATACCTATGTCGTGGAGGAGGAAATCCACCTTACCAATGGCGTGTATGAGGCGGAGCTGCAGCATGATAATATTAACGAGGCTACGTTTGCGGTATTCACCGGCCCGAAGCTTACAGGAACCCGCTTGGAAACATATACCCTGTCTACACCCAGCCTGGCGCCATGGAAACGGATTGTCCGGGTGTATGCAGACGTACCGGTGGCCTACATCAGTTATGAGACGGATGGGGACACTGTTGAGGGAGACGATATCAATCGAGTCCAGGCAGCTGTTGTGGAAACACAGAAGGCGCTGAATACGGAAGGAGCGCGTGCCTTGTCTGCTGAGATGGAACTGAATGGGCGGATTGATACAGAGGTCAAACGGGCAGAGGATGCAGAACTGACTTTAAGGAATGACCTGACAGCTGAGGTGACGCGGGCGAAGGCTGCCGAAAAGACCAATGCGGATAACCTGGCCACAGAATCGACCAGGGCCAAGGCAGCGGAAAAGACCCTTACGAATAACCTGGACAGTGAGATTACGAGGGCGAAGGCTGCCGAGAAGTCAATTGGTGACGCCGTTAATACGGAAAAATCCAGGGCTACGGCTGCGGAGGAGGCTATACAGAACACTATCGGTATCAATAAGCCTAACTGGGATGATAAGTATACCAGGAATGAGGTTGACAATAAGCTTTCTGCCCTGGAGACCGCCGTTGATTGGAAGGAGGCTGTCAGCACCTATGCTGACCTTGCGACAACTTACCCCCATCCTGATGACGGCTGGACTGTCAATGTCAAGGATACGAATTATACGTACCGTTGGAGTGGCACTGCCTGGATAGCTATATCCGCCAATGCAATCCCAAAGGCAACCCAGAGTGTGGATGGACTGCTCAGCAAGGAAGACAAGACTAGGTATGATGACACGTATAGTAAGCGCCATACCCATGGTAATAAATCCACCCTGGACAAGCTGACGGAAACCCTGCTGACAAATTGGTCGGATGCTTATAATAAGCGACATGAGCACGGAAATAAGACCGTCCTGGATAAGATTACCCAGACCCTGCTGGATAACTGGAACGCGGCGTATACGCACATCAGTAATAAAAGTAATCCCCATGGGGTTACAAAGTCCCAGGTGGGACTGGGAAGCGTACCCAACGTGGCAACCAATGACCAGGTACCGACCTTTACGCAGGCAACCACTCTTGACAATCTTACCAGCGGAGAAAAGCTGACTGTTATGTTGGGGAAAATTGCGAAGGCAATCGAGGATTTTATCACACACAAGGCAGATGTGGTCCTGCACATCACGGCAGCGGAACGGACTAACTGGAATGATTCCAATAGCAAGAAACATTCCCATAGTAATAAGACAGTAATTGATAAGGTAACCCAGGCGATGTTGGATAAGCTATCTGGCATTGCTTCTGGGGCCGAGGTTAACGTACAGTCAGACTGGAGCGTGACAGATACAGGCTCAGATGCATTCATTAAAAATAAGCCGACCTCCATGCCAGCTAATGGTGGAAATGCCAGCACAGCAGATAAACTTAAAACTGCCCGTCAAATTAATGGTGTTGGTTTTGATGGGTCACAGAATATTACAATACCTGCTAATCCTCTTATTACTGAACTCAAAAGTGGTTCCTTAAACGATGTGAAAGCATATGGACAGTATTTTGGAGCAGGAGGTAATACTGTAACAGGTAAACCAACAGGTGTCCAACATTTTGGCTTACAAGTTTATAGAGCGGCGGATGGATATATCACCCAAGAAATTTCTTTTAATCAAAAAGAGGGTTTAATTCCCCGCAGCTTGCTGCGTAACAAACTTTTTC
>OBUT01000325.1_pt1 | contig 14160 bp, 14 predicted proteins | sample 1475941 | NCBI WGS metagenome assembly OBUT01 (sample SAMEA2579956, study PRJEB22360) | human gut metagenome | biome: human gut; feature: human-associated habitat; material: faeces | place: Denmark | collected 2008/2010
GCGAAAGGGAACCCTGACGGTTCCCTTTCACACTATTCCTCCCTCCGAAGCCTTCAAGCAGGAGGAGCTATTGACCATTTCAGTGGGCGGCACAATCTGTGCCGCCCACTCTTCTGTTTATTGAATGCTGTAGGTCCCCCGGACCAGGAGGGTCACGGCGGTGGAAGCCTTGACGCCCCGGCCCTCAATGGTGGCCAGATACAGATGGTTGGCCGTCAGGGCCCCGCCGCCGGCCAGCGTCGTTCCGGCGGTCATGTCCACCAGGCCGGGGGAGGTGTCCGAAACGCAGGTAGCCGTGCCGCTGCGCAGGAGGAATTCACACGCCGCGCCGCCGGTGATGGTTTGCCCGGCGGAGAGGTTGACTACCTGATAGGATGCGCCGCCGGAGGGCTGGACGGAGCTTCCCCCGCCTGAGGATGCCAGCTTGTCCTCCACCTCCTTGACATAGCCTTCGACCACGGCGGAGAGCTGCTTCTTCAGCTCCGTCTCCCGGGCCGTGAGCTTGCTGTCCACCTGGGACAGAATGGATGGGGTGGCTTTCTGAGTCAGATAGCTCAGCGTCACCAGCGGGTCGCTCTGGCTCCCCTGCTGGCCTGCGGCAAAGGCAACGCCCACCAGGGTCAGGGTCACCAGGCACCCGGCTGCCAGACGGGTGGGCCAATGTGTTTTCTTCATATGTACGTCCTCCGTTTGGGAAGCGGGGCCGCCCGCCGGGGCGGTCCCGTGCTTCCATTTTTAAACCATGGTGTCCGTATGCAGGCCGAAGCTGACCGCGATGGCGTTGTCCACCCGCTGCATCTGCGCTTCGTCCAGCCGGCCCATATGCTCTCTCAGCCGCCTTTTGTCCAGCGTCCGGATCTGTTCCAGCAGCACCACCGACTCCTTGGGCAGTCCGTAGGTGTTGGCTGAGAGCTCAATGTGGGTGGGCAGACGGGCCTTTCCGGTCTGAGAGGTGATGGCGGCGGCGATCACGGTGGGACTGTGGCGGTTGCCGGTGTCGTTCTGTACGATCAGCACCGGACGCACGCCCCCCTGCTCACTGCCCACCACCGGGCTCAGATCGGCATAAAAGATGTCTCCTCGTTTTACGCTGTTGTCCACAAAAGCTCACACTCCGCCGGAATATAGTCACCAGCGTCACCAAGCACAGGGCTTATGTAACGCGGTCACTATGATTCTCCCACGGGGCGGCGGAATTTATACACAGGGTTTCAAAAAACAGGAAGTCCCCGTCTCTCTCCGCCGCTGCGCCGGCATCCCTCCCCGAACCATTGTATGCCCGGCAGGGCCGCCGTGTGAGCGGACGCTCAATTCAAGTACTCCCGGGGCACCCGGGGGGACACGGCGCAGAGCAATTCGTATTGGATGGTGCCCGCCAGAGCGGCGGCGTCCTCCACCGGCAGGTGTTCGCCGAAGAGCTCCACCTCGTCGCCGGGGGCAGCCCCCAGCCCGGTGGCATCCGCCATGCACATGTCCATGCAGACACGGCCCACAATAGGCGCCCGCTGTCCGCGGATGAGCACCTCCAGCTGGTCGGAGCACAACCGGGGCAGGCCGTCGGCATAGCCGACGGTCAGGGCGGCCAGCTCGGCGTCCCGCTCCAGCACATGGGTACAGCCATAGCTTACCGGCGTCCCGGCGGGGACGGCCTTGACCGAGGCCACCCGGGTCTTAAGCGCCATTACCGGCCGCAGGCCAACGCCGTCCAACCCCTCGCAGGAGGGGTCGGGATAGTGGCCGTACAGGGCCACCCCGGGGCGCACCATATCCAGATGAGTACAGGGATACTTTAACACAGCAGCGCTGGCGGCGCAATGGCGGATTGGGAACGTGATTCCCCGCCCCTCCAGCTCGGACAGCAGCTCCAGAAAGCGGGTGAACTGGCCCATGGTGTACGCCTCGTCCCCGTCGGCATTGGCGAAGTGGGTATAGATGCCCTCCACCTCCAGGCCGGGCAGGGCGCACACCGCGGCAATGGCGTCGGCCGCCTCCGTCCGGTGTCCCTCATCACACAGCCAGCCCAGACGGGACATACCGGTGTCCGCCTTCACGTGGATGCGCAGCCGCCTCCCTGCCGCCTGGGCGGCGGCGGAAAAGGCTCTGGCACTCTCCAGATCGTAGACCGTCTGGGTCAACCCATAGCGCAGCAGCTCCTCCGCGCAGTTGGTTGGCGTGTAGCCCAAGAGCAGGATCGGGGTGAGCACCCCGGCCTCCCGCAGCTCCCTGGCCTCCGCCAGGCAGGCCACCGCCAGGTACTCCGCCCCCAGCTCCTCCAGCTTCCGGGCCACGGGGACCGCCCCGTGGCCGTAGGCGTCGGCCTTCACCACGCCCAGAAATCGGCACCCCTCGGGCAGCAGCGCCCGGAGTGCGCGGTAGTTGTGCTCCAAATTGGGCAGGGAGATCTCCGCCCAGGTTCGTCTCTCCTGTTGCTTCATGCTTTCGCCTCTCTGATATGGGATTATCTGCTCCATTATACTACGGGCCGGGCCGTGGCACAAGCCCCGTCCGCCCGGCGTTTTCATCCATTTTTAATGTACTGTTCATAGAAATCAAAAGACAAACAGGGAATTTTGGTCTATACTAAGGGCAGAAACCAGGGCCGGGACTGGCCCGCCTTCCAATTCAAATAAGGAGGATTCCGAATTATGTGGGAAGACTTTGGCAAAGCATTGACAAATGTGGCCTTCGCTGGTGTGGGACTGGCCGCGCTGGCCGCCGAACAGGTGGTCAAGGCCGGAAAGGTACTGGCGGAAAAGGGCGAAATCTACGTGGAACAGGGCAAACGGTATGGCGAGGAGCTCCAGCAGAAGCTCCAGGAGGACGCCCAGCGCCGCCGGGAGGAGCAGTTGGAGCAGCGCATCTCCGCCATGGACGCTCAGGAGCGCGAGGCCCTGCGCCGCCGGCTGGCGGAGCTGGGCGGGCCGGGGGAGCGGGAGGAGCGGGAGCGGCAGGCCCGTGAGGCCGCTGCCCAGGCGGAGGAGGCCGCGCCCGGCGAGGGCGGTGCCGAGATCACCGAGATCCACGGCGGCCCCCAGGAGCACGACAGCGAGGAATCATGAGGCAAACGGCCAGGCGGGGTGCTGCCCCGCCTGGCCGTTTGCTATGTGTTCTCTCCAACCGTGAACTGAAACTCCGTAAAGACACACTGGATCACGGTAAAGCCGTCCTGAGACAGCTCCCCCCGCAGAAGGGCGTGGGTGGACGGGTCAAACCAAAGGGAGCACTCCCGCCCCTCGCCCGCGGCGGACTCCGGCTCCCGGCAGACCACGCGCAGCACCTCGCTCTCCCCCTGGGCCTCCATACCACATTCGGCGATGAAGCCCTCCTGCACATAGTCCATCAGCACCGGAACCGCGTCCACCGGACTCATGCCGCTGTCATCCAGCGGCCCAGTCTCCACCCGCATGCCGTCGTACTCCAGAGCGGTCTCCCCCTCCAGAATACGGGCGGTGACCCCGGCGATATTCTCCGGCGCAGTGATGGTCAGGGTGGTCTCCCCCTCCCTGGCATAGTTCAGGCCGATTCCATAGGTATACACCCGCTGGCCGTAGTCGGCCGTCAGCTCCAGGGAGGCGGTACAGCCCCCCATCTCCAGATACTCTCCCCGTATGTCCAGGGCCAGTTGCTCAGCGCGGTTTCCGCCCTCTGCTCCGCCGCAGGCGGACAGGGACAGGCCGAGTATCATCATTAGTACGCACATCCCGGTCCGATGGCGCACAGCGCTCCCTCCTAGCTCACGTGTTCCTCAATGACGGCCGGCAGGGCGGCAATCACGTCGGTTGGGGTCATTCCATACTCTCCAATGGCGCGGGCACAGACCTCCCCCGCCTCTCCGTGGAGCCACACCGCCATGGGCACCGCCTGCCGGGCAGGCAGGCCCTGGCCCAGCAGAGAGAGGATCAGCCCTGCCAGCACGTCGCCGCTCCCCCCCTTGGCCATGCCCGGATTGCCGTTGGTGTTGATGTAGGCCGAGCCGTCGGGGAAGGCGGTGATGGTGCGGTGTCCCTTGAGCACCAGGCAGCAGGCGTGCTCCACGGCAAAGGCGCGCGCCGCCCCAAGGCGGTCGCCCGACGACAGCTCGCCCCCCAGCCGGACAAACTCCCCGTCGTGGGGAGTGAGCACCGTGTGCAGTCCCCGGCGGCTGTCCAAGACATCTATATGTCCCTCCAGCGCATTTATGCCGTCGGCGTCCAGCACCACGGGCAGGCGGATTTCCCCGAGCAGGTGGCGCACCACTGCGGCCACGCCGTTTCCGCGGCCCAGGCCGGGGCCGATCAGGCAGACGCCGCAGCCGGCCAGCCGGGTCATTGCGGCTTCCCCCGCCTCCAGGGAGAGCTGCCCCTCCTTGCCCGCAGGCAGGGGGTGGGGCATGGCCTCATCCAGCTTGGCCGCCGCGATGGGCCACACCGGGGCCGGCACTCCCACCGTCACCAGGCCCGCGCCGGAGCGCACCGCTGCCTGAGCCGCGAACACCGGCGCGCCGGTATAGCCCACGCTGCCGCCCAGGAGATAGACCTTTCCAAAGTCCCCCTTGTGGGCGTCCCGGGGCCGGACGGGCAGACGGACATCCGCCCCCTCCACCGTCTGTACCGGATAGTCCTCCCCGTCCACCAAGTCCCGGGGTATGCCGATGTCCGCCACGGTCAGCACGCCGGTGCACAGGCCGCCTTTGCCCACATAATGGCCCGCCTTGGGAAGCGTGAAGGTGACCGTCCGCGCCGCGCGCACCACCTCCCCCAGCACCCTGCCGGTGTCGGCCTCTACCCCACTGGGGATGTCGGCGGACACCACCGGGATGTCACAGGTGTTCATCATGTGAACGGCGGTGAGGGCGTCCCCCCGCACCTCGGTGTTCAGGCCGATACCGAAGATGGCGTCCACCATCACGTCCGCCTTCAGGCACCAGGCCGCGAAGTCCGGGTCGTCCGGGGTAAAGGGCTCCAGTACCCCGCCGGCCGCCGCCAGCCGGGCCTCCATGGCCCTGGTGTCGCAGGTCAGCTTCTCCCGCTGCCCCACCAGGATGCAGCGCACCTCGAAGCCCGCCTCCAGCAGCAGGCGGGCGCAGGCCACGCCGTCGCCGCCATTGTTGCCCGGCCCGCAGAAACAAACCGCCCGCCCCGGCGCGTTGGCCGCCGTGTCGATGGCGGCCTCCGCCAGCGCATTTGCCGCCCGCTCCATCAGCTCCAGCGAGGGGACGCCCCGCTCCTCTATGGCCCTCCGGTCCAATGTTCGCATCTGCTCCGCCGTTGCGATTCTCATGTGTTCCACGCTCCCATTTCTCTCTAAGTCGGTCTCATTATATGCCGTGCGGCAGGACTCGTCAATTTCCTTCTTGCGCTTTTCTCGATTTTGTGATATAAATAAGGGCACATGCGATGAAGGGAAAAAGAGCAGCCCCCGGCCCGGCAGAGAGCGTCCGTCACCGGCTGAAAGCGGATGTGGGGCTGGCCTGTTCGGTTCGTCCTGGAGCGGCCCTGGAGACAGGGACGGTTTTGCCCCACGTTACCGGGGCCAAAGTGCCTGCGCCGCCGGCGCGGGAATTGCGGGTGGTACCGCGGAAGGTTTGCCTTTCGTCCCAATTAGTTGGGAGGAAGGGCTTTTTTATTGCCCAAACCGGAAAGAGGAGCTGGACAATGAAGTCGTTGGAAGAGCGAGACCGCGCCTTGATTGAGGCCGCCGGTGCGGCGATTCGCCGGAACTATGACGGCGAAAACTTCCATCACACCGTAGGCGCGGCCGTGCGGTGCGGCAGCGGCGCAGTTTATACCGGCGTGAATGTGTACTCCATTCACGGCGCATGCGCAGAGCAGGTGGCTATCGGCTCCGCCATCACCAATGGCGAGCGGGTTTTGGAGGCAATCGTCGCCGCCCGCGGCAAAGACGGCTCGGAACTGCTGCCCCCGTGCGGCAACTGTCGGCAGCTCCTGGCGGACTACGCGCCGGAGTGTGAAGTAATCCTCCCCGTGAACGGGGTTGCACAAAAGGTTCCGGCAAAGGATCTGCTGCCCTTCGCCTACCATGCGGAAGCCTAATCGTATCCACTACCATTCATCAAGAAGGAGTTTTCCATATGAAAGAACAGTTAGCAACCATCCGCTCGGAGGCTCTGGCCGCGTTTGCGCAGGCCGGATCTTCCGCAGAACTGGACGCCCTGCGGGTCAAGTACCTGGGCAAGAAGGGCGAGCTCACTGCCGTACTCAAGCAGATGGGCAAGCTCTCCGCCGAGGAGCGGCCCGCCATGGGCCAGCTAGCCAACGAGGTGCGCGCCGCTCTGGAGGCCGAGCTGGAGGCCAAGGGCAGGGAGCTGGAGGCCAAGGCGCTGGAGGCCCGGCTGGAGGCCGAGGCGCTGGATGTCACCGTCCCCGGCAAGCCCGTGACGATGGGCCACCGGCACCCCATGTATATCGCCCTGGATGAGCTCAAGGACATCTTCATCGGCATGGGCTTCACCGTACTGGACGGCCCCGAGGTGGAGCTGGCCGAGCTGAACTTCGACCGGCTCAACGCCGGTGAGGGGCACCCCAGCCGCGACTGGTCGGACACCTTCTATTTTGACGAGGACAGCCGGGTGATGCTCCGCAGCCAGACCTCCCCCATGCAGGTGCGGGCCATGGACTCCATGCCTCTGCCCATCCGCATCATCGCCCCCGGCCGGGTCTACCGCAAGGACGAGGTGGACGCCACCCACTCCCCCATGTTCCACCAGGTGGAGGGCATGGTCATCGACAAGGGCGTCACCATGGCCGATCTGAAGGGCACCCTCAACACCGTGGTGGAGCAGCTCTACGGCAAGGGCACCAAGACCCGCTTCCGCCCCCACCACTTCCCCTTTACCGAGCCGTCCTGCGAGATGGACGTGCAGTGCCACAAGTGCGGCGGCGTGGGCTGCCCCACCTGCAAGGGTGAGGGCTGGATCGAGCTGCTGGGCGCGGGCATGATCCACCCCCGCGTGCTGGAGATGGCGGGCATCGATCCCAGCGTCTACTCCGGCTGGGCCTTCGGCATCGGCCTGGAGCGCACCGCCATGCGTCGCTTCAAAATCGCCGATCTGCGGCTGATTTTTGAAAACGACGTCCGGTTCCTGGAGCAGTTCTGAGGCGCAGCCTCAGAACCGTAGGGGCGGCTATCAGCCGCCCGCCCGTTTCCAAATTTGAGCCTGGCGGGCGGATAATATCCGCCCCTACACCCGGAATCCGTCCGAGGTAAAACAAGAATAACAAGGGAGTTTTCATATATGAACTTATCTCGCAAATGGCTGGAGGAATTCGTCCATGTGGACGCCTCCGACAAGGAGTTCGCCGAGGCCATGACCCTTTCCGGCTCCAAGGTGGAGCTGACCCACGATCTGGGAGAGGAGATCTCCAACGTGGTGGTGGGCAAGGTGCTGTCTATGGAGCGTCACCCCGATTCCGACCACATGTGGATCTGCCAGGTGGACGCCGGCCGGGAGCAGCCGGTGCAGATCGTCACCGGCGCCTGGAACGTCCATGTGGGCGATCTGGTCCCCGTAGCCCTGCACAAGTCCACCCTACCCGGCGGCAAGAAGATCGAGAAGGGCAAGCTGCGCGGCGTGCTGTCCGACGGCATGCTTTGCGGTCTGGCCGAGCTGGGCCTGGACGAGCGGGACTTCCCCTATGCCACCATCACCCCCGCCGCCATTCTGGGGGACTACAAGCCCCTGGACAAGGACAAGCCCTCCATCTCCGCCTACATTCAGCCCGGCGACAAGATCTACGGCCCCGTGGTGTGCGCCAGGGTATTGGAGTGTGAGACCCAGCCGGACGGCTCCTTCCACACCTGCGCGGACATCGGAACCGGCACGGCCTGCCCGGACACCGCCTGCCCCAACCTTCATGCGGGCGACCTTGTGGCCTACAACACCAAAACCGACCGCTACTGCACCCTGGACGACCTGCACGCCCAGCAGGCGGAGTTCCCCCACTGCATCCCCGACGGCATCTTCATCCTCCGCGAGGACTGCAAGCCCGGCGACGATCTCAAGCCTGTCATCAACGCCGACGACCACGTGGTGGAGTTTGAGATCACACCCAACCGGCCCGACTGCCTGTCCGTCATCGGCCTGGCCCGGGAGGTGGCCGCCACCTACGACGCCCCTCTCACGCTCCACGAGCCGGTGGTGAAGGGCGGCGGCCCCGGCGTGCTCACCGAGCTGCTGGACGTGGAGACCCCGGCGGCCGACCTGGTGCCCCGGTACACCGCCCGGATGGTGCGCAACGTGAAGATCGCCCCCTCCCCCAAGTGGATGCGGGAGCGGCTGCGCTCCATGGGCGTGCGCCCCATCAACAACATCGTGGATATCACCAACTACGTCATGCTGGAGTACGGCCAGCCCATGCACGCCTTCGACTACCGCTATGTGAAGGGCGGCAGAATCATCGTCCGCCGGGCGGAGGAGGGCGAGGAGCTGACCACCCTGGACGGCCAGGTGCGCAAGCTCAATGCCAACCACCTGGTCATCGCCGACGAGACCCGGGCCGTGGGCCTTGCGGGCATCATGGGCGGCGAGAACAGCGAGATCGTCTCCGACACCGCCGACGTGGTGTTCGAGTCCGCCTGCTTCGACGGCACCTGCATCCGCAAGGGCGCCCTGGCCCTGGGCATGCGCACCGAGGCCAGCGCCAAGTTCGAAAAGGGCCTGGATCCCATGAATACCCTCCCCGCCGTCCAGCGGGCCTGCGAGCTGGTGGAGCTGCTGGGGGCCGGCGAGGTGGTGGACGGCGTCATCGACATCCTCAACTATGTGCCCCAGCCCCGCACCATCCGCATGGATCCGGAGCGGGTGAATGCCCTGCTGGGCACCGACATCCCCGCCGCGGAGCAGTACAAATATCTGGAGCGGGTGGAGATCCGCACCGAGCAGCACGACTTCCCCGACGGCCCCGCCGACGTGGTCATCCCCTCCTGGCGCGCCGACGTGGAGGGCATCGCCGATCTGGCCGAGGAGGTGGCCCGGTTCTACGGGTACAACAACATCCCCGTCACCCTCATGCGGGGCCAGACCACCCTGGGCGGCTACTCCGCCGAGCAGAAGCTGGAAAACCGGCTGGGCGCGCTCTGCCGCGCCTTCGGGTATGACGAGATCATCACCTACTCCTTCATCTCCCCCGCCTGCTACGACAAGATCCGCTGGCCCCGCGACTACTCCGCCCGCAAGAGCTTCCAGATCCTCAACCCTCTGGGGGAGGACACCTCCATCATGCGCACCACCCCCCTGCCCTCCATGCTGGATATCCTGACCCGCAACTACAATTACCGCAACAAGTCCGCCAGGCTCTATGAGCTGGCCCGGGTCTATCTGCCCGGCGGGGAGGACGGCCTGGCCAACGAGTCCAAGGTGCTCACCCTGGGCGCCTACGGCGAGGACATGGACTTCTACGCCATGAAGGGGGCCGTCGAGGCCATTCTCAAGGACATCCGGGCTGTAGATATCCATTTTGAGGGTCCCACCGGCGCGCCCTCCGACGCCTCCTACCACCCCGGCCGCTGCGCCACCGTGTGGAGTGGCAGCGACTGCATCGGCATCTTCGGCCAGATCCACCCCCTGGCGGCCCAGAACTATGGCGTGGACGCCGAGCTCTACTGCGCCGAGCTCTCCTTTGACGAGCTCCTGAACGCCAAGGGCCCCGATCCCGAGTACGTCCCCCTGCCCAGGTTCCCCGCCGTCACCCGCGATATCGCCGTGGTGTGCGGTGAGAAGGTCACCGTGGGCGCTCTGGAGGACTGCATCCGCCGGGGCGCCAAGGGCCTGCTCAAGGAGGTTGCCCTGTTCGACATCTACCGGGGCAAGGGCGTGGACGAGGGCAAGAAGAGTGTCGCCTTCAACCTCACCCTCCGCGCCGACGACCGCTCCCTCACCAGCGAGGAGGCTGATGCCGACGTGAAGGCAGTTTTGGAGCTGCTGGAGCAGGAGCTGGGTGCTGTTTTGCGGTGAGCCCCTTCCGCGTCCGGTCGAAATCTTAAAGAATCATAAATTTTAAGTCATCCCCTTTACAGCGCGTCCTTTTTCCGCTACAATGGGGAACAGAATGATACACGGGGAGGTGTACCGATATGGAGATGGACTACACCCGCAAATTCAGCATCCAAAACGACAAGGACCCAGAGATCAAGAAGATCCTCTCTTCCGTCTACCAGTCCTTGCAGGAAAAGGGTTACAATCCCATCAACCAGATCGTGGGGTACATCCTCTCGGAGGACCCCACCTATATCACCAACTACAACAACGCCCGCGCCCTGATCCGCAAGCTGGACCGGGACGAGCTGCTGCAGGAGCTGGTGAAGCAGTATCTGCGCGATTGATTGTGTTCCATCCAACGTGCGCTGTCGGTGACAGCGCACGTTTTTTCTTTTTTATTGCACCTGCAACATACAACGGCCCATCCCTTTGTTAGAATAGGCCCAGAAACCGACGAAGGAGGCGTTTTCCCATGAAACGCAGAATCATTCATATCGAGGAATCCAGGTGCAACGGCTGCGGCCTGTGCGCCGCCGCCTGCCACGAGGGCGCCATTGAGATGGTCAACGGCAAGGCCCGTCTCACCCGGGAGGACTACTGCGACGGGCTGGGGGACTGCCTGCCCGCCTGCCCCACCGGGGCCATCACCTTTGAGGAGCGTGAGGCCCCCGCCTACGACCACGCGGCGGTTTTGGCCGCCAAGGCGGCCAGGGCCGCGGACACGCCCCTGCCCTGCGGCCGGTCCCGGACGCCCTTTTCACTATTCCTCGATGCTGCCCGGCCAGCCAGAGCCGGGCCCTCCGCCGGCCGGAAGCCGCCCCCACCGCCGGAGATATCCCCAGTGAACTGCGCCAGTGGCCGGTTCAGATCAAGCTCGCTCCGGTCAACGCGCCCTACTTTGACGGCTGTGATCTTCTCATTGCTGCCGACTGCACCGCCTACGCCTACGGCGCCTTTCACCGGGACTTTATCCGGGGCCGGGTGACCCTTATCGGCTGCCCCAAGCTGGACGAAGGGGACTATAGTGAAAAGCTCACCGCCATTCTGGCTCAAAACGACATCCGCAGCGTCACCGTTGTACGGATGGCGGTCCCCTGCTGTGGGGGCATTCAGCGGGCCGCCGAGCGGGCCGTGTCCGCCAGCGGTAAACCGCTCTCCCTCCATACGGTCATTGTGGGCACCGACGGCACGCTGCTCCGCCAGGCTTGACACACACTTTACAATTGTGTCTTCTGTTTTTCCGGCGAAACTTGTATAAGCATACGAATTTCCGCCCCCTCCCTTGCAAAGCCCCCGGGAATTCGATATATTATACTCATTCTGGGACAGGGAGGTAGAGCCATGACGCCGGTGCACGAACTGCGCTCTGGGGTTTGGATCATCAATGGTTCCCGCCTGTCCAATTTTCGGCGGTAATAAGTGCAGGGTATCTGTGTAAGCAGATACCCTGATTTATTTTATCGTTTCCTAAAAATTTATTTGGCGCTACAGGAGGGTTTTATGAGCAAAAAAGTTGCCGTCATCATGGGTTCCGACTCAGATCTGGACACCATGCGCCCCTGCATCCAGCGGCTCAAGTCCTTTGGCATCCCCACAGAGGTCCACATCATCTCCGCCCACCGTACCCCCGCCGCCGCCGAGCGTTTCGCCTCTCAGGCAAGGGAGAACGGCTTCGGTGCGATTATCGCCGCAGCGGGCAAAGCCGCCCATCTGGCCGGTGTGCTGGCCGCCTATACCACCCTGCCCGTCATCGGCGTGCCCATCAAGACCTCTATGATGGGCGGGCTGGACTCCCTTCTGTCCATGGTGCAGATGCCCAAGGGGATTCCCGTGGCCTGCGTGGCGGTGGACGGCGCGGACAACGCCGCCATTCTGTCCGCCCAGATGCTGGCCCTTTCCGACGAGGCCCTGAGCGACCGGCTGGTGCAGTTCAAGGCCGGCATGGCCGCCGAGGTGGAAGCAAAGGATCATAAAATCCAAATGGAGGAGTTTTAATATGTCTTACGAGAAACTGGAGCAGCTCTATGAGGGCAAGGCCAAGAAGGTCTTCGCCACCAGCGACCCCAATGTGGTGATCGTGTCCTACAAGGATGACGCCACCGCCTTCAACGGCCTGAAGAAGGGCACCATCACCGGCAAGGGGGCCATCAACAACCGCATGACCAACAACCTGATGCGCCGCCTGGAGGAGAAGGGCGTGCCCACCCACTATGTGGAGGAGCTCAGCGACCGGGAGACCGCAGTGAAAAAGGTGTCCATCGTCCCCCTGGAGGTCATCATCCGCAACATCTCCGCCGGCTCCTTCGCCAAGCGTTTTGGCGTGGAGGAGGGCATCGTGTTCGACGCGCCCACCATCGAGTTCTCCTACAAGAATGACGACCTGGGCGATCCCCTCATGAACAGCTATCACGCCCTGGCTCTCAAACTGGCCACCCAGGAGGAGATCGACCTGATCAAGAAGTACGCCTTCGCGGTCAACGACCTGCTGCGGGGCTTCATGAAGGAGATCGGCATTGATCTGGTGGACTTCAAGCTGGAGTTCGGCAAGACAGCCGACGGCACCATTGTGCTGGCCGACGAGATCTCCCCCGACACCTGCCGCCTGTGGGACGAACAGACCCACGAGAAGCTGGACAAGGACCGTTTCCGCCGGGACATGGGCGGGGCCGAGGAGGCCTACGAGGAGGTCATGCGCCGCCTGATGGGGGATCAGTAATCCATGGGCGGTTTCTTCGGCGCGATTACCAAGCAGGACTGCGTGCTGGATGTGTTCTTCGGCACCGACTACCACTCCCACCTGGGCACCAAGCGGGGCGGCATGGCGGTCTACGACCGGAAGGACGGTTTTCAGCGGCAGATCCACAACATTGAAAACACCCCCTTCCGCACCAAGTTCGACAAGGATCTGGCGGAATTTCACGGCTGCTCCGGCATCGGCTGTATCAGCGACACCGATCCCCAGCCCCTGCTGGTGCGCTCCCACCTGGGCCTGTACGCCATCACCACCGTCGGCATCATCAACAACGCCGACGCGCTGGTGGAGCGCTACTTCTCCGACCACGGCCACCAGTTCATGGCCATGAGCTCTGGTAAAGTCAACGCCACCGAGCTGGTGGCCGCCCTTATCAACCAGAAGGACGACCTGATCTCCGGCATCCGCCACGCCCAGGACGAGATCGACGGTTCAGCCACCATTCTTATTCTGGATGCCGACGGCATCCTCGCCGCCCGTGACAAGCTGGGCCGCCTGCCCGTGCTCATCGGCCAGGGCGAAAACGGCTGCTGCGTCTCCTTCGAGTCCTTCGCCTACCATAAGCTGGGCTACCATGACGCCTACGAGCTGGGCCCCCGGGAGATCGTACGGGTCACGGCCGGCGGCTGGAAGACCCTCTCCCCCGCCGGAGAGCAGATGAAGATTTGCGCCTTCCTTTGGACCTACTACGGCTACCCCAACTCCAACTACGAGGGGATGAATGTGGAGGTCATGCGCTACCGCAACGGGGAGATCATGGCCCGGGACGAGGTACACCGGGGCCAACTGCCCAAGGTGGACTATGTGGCCGGCGTGCCCGACTCAGGCGTGCCCCATGCCATCGGCTTTGCCAACCGCAGCGGCAAGCCCTTTGCCCGCCCCTTCGTCAAATACACCCCTACCTGGCCCCGCTCCTTCATGCCCACCAGCCAGGAGGCCCGCAACCAGGTGGCCAAGATGAAGCAGATTCCCGTGCCCGAGCTCATTGAGGGCAAGAAGCTGCTCTTTGTGGACGACTCCATCGTCCGGGGCACCCAGCTCCGGGAGACCGTGGAATTCCTCTACGAGTCCGGCGCTGAGGAGGTCCACATGCGCTCGGCCTGTCCGCCCGTCATGTACGGCTGCAAGTACCTGAATTTCTCCCGCAGCAACTCCGACATGGAACTGCTGGCCCGGCGAACCATCCAGGAGCTGGAGGGGGACGAGGGGCAGCAGCATATCGAGGAATACGCCGACGCCTCCACGGAGCGCGGCAGATGCATGCTCCGCGCCATCTGCGAGAAGCTGGGCTTCGACTCTCTGGGCTACCAGTCCCTGGACGGCCTGCTGGAGGCCATCGGCATCGACCGGGACAAGATCTGCACTTACTGCTGGACGGGGAAGGAGTAAAAACGCTCCAAGGGGGACGCTGTCCCCCCTGGATACCCCCCCC
>OBUT01000326.1_pt1 | contig 14107 bp, 13 predicted proteins | sample 1475941 | NCBI WGS metagenome assembly OBUT01 (sample SAMEA2579956, study PRJEB22360) | human gut metagenome | biome: human gut; feature: human-associated habitat; material: faeces | place: Denmark | collected 2008/2010
AAGTTTAAGAAAATTAAGATAGGAAAGCTCTATGAGTTTGACGGGCTTAAGAGGGTGGAGGTACAGGAGGCCGGTATTGGTTCCATCGTTGCCATCTCCGGTATCGCCGACATCCATATCGGCGACACCATCTGTTCCCCTGAGAACCCGGAGTCCATTCCATTCCAGAAGATATCTGAACCAACCATTGCCATGTATTTCATGGTCAATGACAGCCCGCTGGCAGGCCAGGAGGGTAAATATATCACCTCCCGCCATCTGCGTGACCGTCTGTTCAGGGAGCTTAACACGGACGTGAGCCTGCGGGTGGAGGAGACTGATTCCGCAGACTGCTTCAAGGTGTCTGGCCGCGGTGAGCTTCACCTGTCCGTTCTGATTGAAAACATGCGCCGCGAGGGCTTTGAGTTTGCTGTCAGCAAGGCAGAGGTACTCTATAAGTACGATGAGAGAAACCGCAAGCTGGAGCCCATGGAGCTGGCTTATGTGGATGTGCCTGAGGAATACACAGGCGTAGTCATCCAGAAGCTGACCAGCCGCAAGGGCGCCCTTCAGGGCATGAGCCAGGCAGCAGGCGGCTATTCCAGGCTGGAATTCTCCATTCCATCCAGAGGACTCATCGGCTACCGCGGCGACTTCCTGACAGATACAAAGGGAAATGGTATCCTGAATACCATTTTTGACGGATACGCAGAGTACAAGGGCGATTTATTCTACCGTCAGACCGGCTCCCTTATTGCCTTTGAGGCAGGCGAGGCCATTACCTACGGTCTTTTCAATGCCCAGGAAAGAGGCACCCTGTTCATCGGACCGGGCGTCAAGGTGTATTCCGGCATGGTAGTGGGTCAGAGCCCTAAGGCAGAGGACATTGAAATTAATGTCTGCAAGACAAAGAAGCTGACCAACACCCGTTCCTCCAGCGCTGACGAGGCACTTAAGCTGACACCGCCTAAAATCATGAGCCTGGAGCAGGCCCTGGACTTCATTGATACGGATGAGCTTCTGGAGGTGACTCCGGAGAGCCTGCGCATCCGCAAGAAGATTCTGGACTCAACCCTGAGAAAAAGGGCTTCATTTAAGAACAAATAGATAAAAATCGACATTTTGTAAGCGAAATGGCGAATCCTGTCGAACGATTCTGGCGGGATTCGCCTTATTTTTTGTTCTATTATGGCATTTCCCCTCATAAACTATCAATGTGCCGTACAAAAGCAAGAGAATAAAAGGATGAAACAAGTAAAACGGCAGAATGAGAAATATTTTAGAAGCGAAGAGGAGATGTACTATGTCAGAAAAAATGATTGAAAACAACAGGGTAAGCGTCATCGGAGAAATCGTATCGGGATTTACCTTCAGCCATGAAGTCTTCGGAGAAGGGTTTTATATGGTGGATGTGGCTGTCAACAGACTCAGCGAGCAGGCGGACATCATTCCCCTGATGATATCCGAGCGCCTTATAGACGTACATAAAGACTATTCAGGCTGCACCGTGGAATCCATAGGCCAGTTCCGTTCCTACAACCGGCATGAGGGAATCAAGAACCGGCTGATGCTGTCCATCTTTGTGAGGGAAATCCATTTCATTGAGGAATTCACGGATTATACCAAGACCAATCAGATATTCCTGGACGGCTATATCTGCAAGCCGCCCATATACAGAAAAACTCCTCTTGGACGGGAAATCGCAGATATCCTTCTGGCTGTGAACCGTCCCTACGGCAAATCAGATTACATACCCTGCATCAGCTGGGGACGCAACGCACGTTTTGCTTCCAGCTTCGAGGTGGGCACCAGGGTAAGGGTGTGGGGCCGTGTGCAGAGCCGCGAGTACACCAAGAAGCTCAGTGAGACAGAGTGCGAGAAGCGCATTGCATATGAGGTCTCCATCAGCAAGCTGGAATGTGACGAGGCTTGAACAGAAGATGCTTCAGACGCTGTCATCTAAAGATTCCTTTTGAATATCTTTCGAAAAATGTAAGAAATGTTTGCAATATTGGCTAAACTATGCTATTATGAGCAAGTCCAATTGTTCTTAGGAAAAAGCAAGTAAAGCATGAGGTGCAAGATGATGAAAGAGAGCATGATACAGGTTATCTGTGGACCGGGACGCGGTAAGACCACCAGTGCCATCGGAAGGGGAATAACCGCGCTGACCAGGGGAAAGCGTGTCTATATGGTACAGTTCCTTAAGGGCGCCCTGGATGCGGATAACATGGAAATCATACAGCGTCTGGAACCGGAATTTAAAATTTTCAGATTTGAGAAGACACCTGTTTTCTTTGACCGGCTGACGGAAGAGGAGAAGGCAGAGGCAAGAATCTGTATCCTGAACGGCCTGAATTTTGCCAGGAAGGTTCTGGTGACAGGGGAGTGTGATGTGCTTATCCTGGATGAGATTCTGGGAATCCTGGACGAGGGAGTGATATCGGGAGAGGAGATGTGTGCCATCATAGCCCAGGCCAGGAATGCGCTGATACAGCTGATCCTCACAGGGACCATATATCCGGAGTGCCTGGATGGTCATGTGGATGAGGTCACAAGGATTCAGACAAGATATGAGTGATTTCCTGTTGACAGACTGTTGGCAGGGTGATAATATAATACCAACAATCATAGAGTAGAGGTTGCGTTAATCATGAGTAGATAAGCCGGATGTGGCAGGCACAGGCGATGGCTTAGGGAAAGGGAGAAACGCCGAAGAGGAAGCGTTCCTTGTTCACGCCCCCTCTGGGCATATGGTTAAGAGCCGTATGACTGTCATCCGGGTGGATGGAGAGCTACCAAAGAACGTGGATTAGACACTGGAATCATACGTATATGGAAGGGCTGACATTTACCTCAGCCCTTTTTTGTTTCCAAGGAAAGTACGTCCGGGTTTTATTTTCTATGGGGAAAAGCACACTGTGATTGAATCAAGAAAAAAGGAGAGAACATAGTATGGCACTTTTTGAAGGAGCAGGTGTAGCACTGGTGACCCCGTTTAAGGAAAACGGTGAAGTAAATTACGAAAAACTGGAGGAGATCGTAGAAGAGCAGATTGCAGGCGGCACAGACGCCATCATTGCCTGCGGTACCACAGGCGAAGCCTCCACCATGACCCACGAGGAGCATCTGGATGTGATTGAGTACATCTGCAGGGTGACAAAGAAACGGATTCCTGTGGTTGCAGGGACCGGCTCAAACTGTACGGAGACAGCCGTTTATCTCTCCGCGGAGGCAGAGAAGAGGGGAGCGGACGGACTTCTTCTGGTGTCCCCATACTATAACAAGGCTACCCAGAAGGGACTTATGGCCCATTTCACGGCTGTTGCGGACGCGGTGAGGATTCCCATTATCCTCTACAACATCCCGGGCAGGACAGGCGTCACCATTAAGCCTGAGACCATTGCGGCCCTGTGTAAGGACGTGGATAATATTGTGGGGGTTAAGGAGGCCGGCGGCAGCTTCTCAGCCATTGCCACTCTTATGAGCCTGTCAGACGGCAAGGTGGATTTGTACTCAGGCAACGATGACCAGATTGTGCCCCTTCTCTCCCTGGGAGGCAAGGGCGTTATCTCCGTGCTGTCCAATGTGGCTCCGCGCCAGACCCACGACATCTGCGCTTCCTACTTCGCGGGGGATGTAAAAACCAGCGCCAGCCTTCAGTTAAAGGCCATACCGTTGATTACAGAGCTCTTTAGCGAGGTAAACCCCATTCCTGTAAAGGCTGCCATGAACATGATGGGCAAGGGCGTGGGACCGTTACGCATGCCTTTGACTGAGATGGAGCCCCAGAATCAGGAGAAGCTTAAGAAGGCCATGACAGCTTACGGCATCCTGTAGGGAAGATTCCGGGAAAGGACGGTATACTAATGGTAAAGATGATAATGCACGGCTGCTGCGGGGCCATGGGACATGTAATCACGGGACTGGCGGCAGAAGATGAAGAGATCCGGATTGTGGCAGGCATCGATGTGCGGGAGGGAACGGATTTGGGATATCCCGTGTTCCCTTCCCTGGACCAGTGCAGCGTGGAGGCGGACGTGATTGTGGATTTCGCGTCTCCAAAGGCAGTGGACGGGCTTCTGGCCTACAGCTGCAGAGAGCAGGTTCCCGTGGTCCTCTGTACCACCGGGCTCTCGAAAGAGCAGCTTAGGGCAGTGGAAAAGGCCAGCGAAAAGACGGCCATCCTGCGCTCCGCCAACATGTCACTGGGAGTAAACCTGCTGCTCAAGCTGGTGAGTGATGCTGCCAGAGTACTGGCAGGTTCAGGCTTTGACATGGAAATCGTGGAAAAGCACCACAACCAGAAGGTGGATGCACCCAGCGGCACAGCCCTGGCACTGGCGGATTCCATGAACCAGTCCATGGACGGGCAGTACACCTATACCTGTGACAGGAGTACCAGACGGGAAAAGAGAAATCCGAAGGAAATCGGAATCTCGTCCGTCAGAGGCGGTTCCATAGTTGGCGAACACGACGTGATATTTGCGGGTATGGACGAGGTGGTCACCTTCAGCCACACGGCTTATTCTAAGGCCATTTTCGCCAAAGGCGCCCTGGAGGCAGCCAGATTCCTGGCCGGTAAGGAGCCCGGCATGTACTCCATGACGGATGTGGTAGGATTATGACAGAAATTTCCAGAACAGGCAGGATGTTCCACCATAATCCATTCTCCTAAAGCACATAATATAGGTAGAAAACGAAAGGAGAATGTCATTATGAAAAAAATCAGACCTGCAATTTTTGCAATGCTGCTGCTCATCATGGTTATGTCTGTTACAGCCTGTGGAAGCAATAACTCCAATACACAGTCTTCAACAGGTGCCAGCCAGAACTCATCCTCAGCAGCCACTTCCACCAGTACCTCGTCCCAGGAAACCACAGGGATGGAGACCTCTTCCATGGAAACGGAAGGGGACGGCATCATTGACGGACTTATGAATGACGTGGAAAAGGGCGCAAATGACGTTAAGAACGGCGTGAATGATATCACAGGCGAATCAAACACAGTCAATGAGAGCGGCACCAACAATACAACAGAGGCCAGATAGTAAATTGCTGTCAGGGCCTATGGACCCTTTCTATGCCGGGGACGGCTGGAGAGGGTCTATCTGCGTAAAAACATAGATGCCTCTTGAAGAGCTTCCTGTTAAGGATTATAATCAATATCATGGACAGACGGGAAAGGGGATTGATTGGGTTACATAATCAGACGTTTCAGACAGGTGCAAATAGGGAAGATAAGTCTGAGGGAGATGTGTTTTAGGAAGATGGGGCTGAGAAGGATGCGCCGGAGGGCGGTAAAATCCTGGAAGGAGCGCTGTCCGTCCGTCAGGCGCAGGATGCGCCGTATCAGAGGCGCCCTGTTCCTTCTGGCTGCAGGTACCATGGCCTGGGCAGGAACAGGCCGGGGCATTATCCGCTGGGTCCGGGAGCAGATACCGCACATGGAACGGATTGAGGAGAGCAGTCCGGCCAGGGCGGCAGACGGGGATGGGATGATATCGTTGAAGCGGGGCTTTACCATTCGTCTGGATGAAAAGAAAATCCACATATTCCAGGTTGAGGAAGGGTATAAGGACCGTGAGAAGGCCGGCGGTTCAGGGAGTGATTAGCGGGGCAGAGGACATTCATTAGGAATTTTAATGATTGCCACGCTTGTATTCAAAGACATTGTGTATTATAATTTCTTCTGAAATGGTATTCTTTTATAGCGTCAGCTTATAAATCCATATCGCAACCATACGAATATAAGAAAAGGACAGGTGGATACCCATGGAAAAGAAAGAGATGCTCTACGAAGGAAAGGCTAAGAAGGTTTACACAACGGAGGACCCGGACGTGTTAATCGTGTCCTACAAGGATGATGCAACCGCATTCAACGGTCTGAAAAAGGGAACCATTGTTGGAAAGGGCGCCATCAACAACCGTATGACCAACTTCATTTTCAAGAAACTGGAGGAGAAGGGGGTACCTACCCACCTGGTAGAAGAATTAAATGACAGGGAAACCGCTGTGAAGAAAGTGGAGATTGTACCCCTGGAGGTAATCATCCGCAATTACTCCGCAGGCAGCTTTGCCAAGAAGATGGGAATGGAGGAAGGCATCAAGTTCAAATGCCCGACTCTGGAATTCAGCTATAAGAACGACGACCTGGGCGACCCATTTATCAACAGCTATTACGCACTGGCACTGGGACTTGCTACCCAGGAGGAGATTGACGATATCACTGAGTATGCGTTTAAGGTAAACGAAGTGCTGCAGGAATATTTTGACGGACTGAATATTGACCTGATTGATTTTAAGATTGAGTTCGGCCGTTATCACGGCAAGGTTATCCTGGCTGACGAGATTTCTCCTGATACATGCCGTCTCTGGGATAAGGATACCCACGAGAAGCTGGATAAGGACAGATTCAGAAGAGACCTGGGCAATGTAGAGGACGCATACGAAGAAGTATTCCGCAGACTGGGTATCCAGTAAGCGACCGGAAGGTTTGACGCGGACAAATTAAGATACAACGCCTGGGCATGATTACCCAGGCGTTCCCTTCTTTGAGAAGAGAATAGCCTGACACACAGAAAGGACATGACTTCATGAATCATAACCTGATGGATTTTGATATTGGGGCAGATAAACTGCGTGAGGAGTGCGGGGTTTTCGGGATGTATGATTTTGATGGGAACGACGTGGCCCGGGCCATATACTACGGGCTTTTTGCCCTGCAGCACCGGGGACAGGAAAGCTGCGGTATAGCGGTGAGCGACACAGAAGGACCCAAGGGGAAGGTGGCGGCCCATAAGGGGATGGGCCTTTGCAACGAGGTATTTACGCCGGAGGTGCTGGAAGGTTTGAAGGGCAATATCGGCGTGGGCCATGTGCGGTATTCCACGGCCGGCAGCAGCACGCGGGAAAATGCACAGCCTTTGGTGCTCAATTATGTAAAAGGAACCCTGGGTCTGGCCCACAACGGCAACCTGGTCAATGCGCCTGAGCTGCGCCATGAGCTGGAGTACACAGGGGCTATTTTCCAGACTACCATTGACTCGGAGGTCATTGCCTACCACATAGCCAGGGCCAGGATTCATACCCCCAATGTGGAGAGCGCAGTAGCCACAGCCATGAAGAAGCTGAAGGGAGCCTACTCCCTGGTAATCATGAGTCCCCGCAAGCTGATTGGAGCGAGAGACCCAATGGGGTTCAAGCCTCTGTGTATCGGGAAACGGGATAATGCCTACATCCTGGCATCAGAGACATGTGCCCTGGAGACTATAGGGGCTGAGTTTGTCCGGGATGTGGAGCCGGGGGAAATCGTGACCATCACGGCGGACGGCATATCCTCTGATAAGGAGATGTGCCTGCCTGACCCTTCCGGAGAAGCCAGATGTATCTTTGAGTATATTTATTTTGCCAGACCGGACAGTGTTTTTGACGGAGTGAGCGTATACAAGGCCAGGATTCATGCCGGCCGGTTCCTGGCCCTGGATTCACCGGCGGAGGCAGACCTGGTGGTGGGCGTGCCTGAATCCGGCAACGCGGCGGCCCTGGGCTATGCCATGGAATCCGGGATTCCATACGGAAATGCTTTTGTGAAGAATTCCTACGTGGGAAGGACCTTCATCAAGCCAAAGCAGAGCAGCAGGGAGTCTGCCGTGCGCATCAAACTCAATGTGCTAAAGGAGGCTGTGGCCGGAAAAAGGGTCATCATGATTGACGACTCCATTGTCCGGGGGACCACCAGCGCGCTGATTGTGAAGATGCTGCGGGACGCGGGTGCCAGAGAGGTCCATGTGAGAATCAGCGCGCCTCCATTTTTACACCCCTGCTATTTTGGCACGGATATTCCATCGGAGGACCAGCTCATTGCCCATGGAAGGACCGTGGATGAAGTGAGGGAAATCATCGGGGCAGACACCCTTTCCTTCTTAAGGCAGGAGAGGCTGTCCCAGATGGCATCTGAAAGGCCTATCTGCACCGCGTGCTTTACAGGGGATTACCCTATGGCCCCGCCTTCCCAGGACATCCGGGGAAGCTATGAGAAATAGGGCGCAGGCATTTATATAAGTAATTGTATATGGTATGATAGAAAACATCAAATCAATGAATACGGAGGATATGACATGATTGACCACGACAGATATGTAAGCCCTCTTTCTGAGCGCTATGCCAGCAGGGAGATGCAGTACATCTTTTCACCTGACATGAAGTTTTGTACCTGGAGAAAGCTCTGGATTGCGCTGGCTGAGACAGAGAAGGAGCTGGGGCTTTCCATCACGGACGAGCAGATTGAGGAACTGAAGGCCCATTCAGAGGAAATCAATTATGATGTGGCTAAGGCCAGGGAGAAGGAAGTCCGCCACGATGTCATGAGCCATGTCTATGCTTACGGCGTACAGTGCCCTAAGGCAAAGGGAATCATCCATCTGGGGGCTACCTCCTGTTACGTGGGAGATAATACGGACATCATCATCATGACCGAGGCCCTGAAGCTGGTGAGGAAGAAACTGCTCAACGTACTGGCGGAGCTGTCCGGGTTCGCTGAAAAATACAAGGACCTTCCCACTCTTGCTTTCACCCACTTCCAGCCGGCCCAGCCAACCACGGTTGGAAAGCGCGCCACCCTGTGGATGATGGAGCTTAAGCTGGACCTGGATGACCTGGACTACCTAATCGGTTCCATGCGCCTTCTGGGTTCCAAGGGAACCACGGGCACCCAGGCCAGCTTCCTGGAGCTTTTTGACGGGGACCATGAGAAATGCCGCCGCCTGGATGCAAGGATTGCAGAGAAGATGGGATTTGAGGGCTGCTATCCGGTATCCGGTCAGACCTATTCACGGAAGGTGGACAGCCGTGTCATAAGCGTTCTGGCAGGCATTGCCCAGAGCGCCCACAAGTTCTCCAATGACATCCGTCTTCTCCAGCACCTGAAGGAGGTGGAGGAGCCCTTTGAGAAGAAGCAAATCGGTTCATCCGCCATGGCCTACAAGAGGAACCCCATGCGCAGCGAGCGTATTGCCTCCCTGGCCAACTATGTGATGAGCGATATGATGAATCCCATGCTGGTGGCGTCCACCCAGTGGTTTGAGAGGACCCTGGACGACTCCGCCAACAAGAGACTGTCCGTGCCGGAAGGTTTCCTGGCAGTGGACGGAATCTTAGACCTGTACCTGAACGTGGTGGACGGCCTGGTGGTATATCCCAAGGTCATTGAAAAGCACCTGATGGCTGAGCTTCCCTTCATGGCAACAGAGAATATCATGATGGACGCGGTAAAGGCAGGAGGCGACCGTCAGGAGCTCCATGAGCGGATTCGTGAGCTGTCCATGGAGGCAGGAAAGAACGTGAAGGAAAAGGGCCTGGATAACAACCTCCTGGAGCTGATAGCAGCTGACCCGGCCTTTAATCTTTCCCTGGATGAACTGAAAATGACCATGGATCCGTCCCGTTATGTCGGACGTTCATCAAAGCAGGTGGAGGAATTCCTGGAAGAGGTCATTAAGCCGCTGCTTGAGGAAAATGCGGGAGAACTGGGGTTGACGGCGGAGATTAATGTGTAGTAGGGGGGTGGGGAGGATTGAACACTAAGGACCTGGCAGCACAAAAGGAGGGGCAATGAGCGTCTAATCCTACCTTGCAATCACTCTATTTTATGCTATGATATATCCATAAGAGCTAATTTTGATTATATCATCTTTCAATAAGGAGAACTTATGGATGAATGTGAATTTTGAGTATTATAAGGTGTTTTACCATGTGTGCGCCCATGGCAGCCTGACGGCGGCTGCCCAGGAACTGTGTATTTCACAGCCGGCTGTAAGCCAGGCTGTGCGGCAGTTGGAAAAGGAGGCTGGGACTAAGCTGTTTTTTCGTACTTCTAAAGGGGTGCAGCTTACACGGGAAGGGGAACTTTTATATCACTATGTGAAACCGGGAGTGGAGGAACTCCTGGAAGGCGGGAAGATGCTGGAGCGGATGCTGAATATGGAGGTGGGGGAGGTGCGGATCGGGGCCAGCGATATGACGCTTCAGTTTTACCTTCTTCCTTATCTGGAACAGTTCCACCGGGTATACCCTAAGATTAAAGTGAATGTTACGAATGCGCCTACCCCTGAGACTATCAAAAGCCTGGAAGAGGGCAGAATTGATTTTGGGGTCGTGACCACGCCTTTTACCAGCAGGGGTACTGTCAAACAGTTCCAGGTAAAGACCATACGCAATGTATTTATCGCAGGCAGCAGCTTTAAGGAATTGGAAGGGCGGGAGCTGGAGTACAAGGAGCTGGAGGCTTTTCCGTGCATTGCACTGGAAAAGAATACTAGCACCAGAACATTTATGGACACCTTCCTGGCACAGCAGGGGACTTTGCTTAAACCGGAATTTGAATTGGCTATCAGCGACATGATAGTGCAGTTTGCCAGGCGCAACATGGGAGTCGGCTGTGTCATGGAAGGTTTTGCGGAGGATGCCATAGACAGAGGTGAGGTGTTCCGGCTGAGGTTCAAAAAAGAGATGCCTCCTCGCCAAATGTGTTTGGTTACGGGAGAATCCAGCTTGATTTCCATGCCGGGGCGCAGGCTGCTGGATATGATGACCGGCGGACAGGTGACGGACAGCAGATGAGTGTCCTCTTGTGGTAACATAAGCGCTGCTTATGGAGAATATAATAAAGAACGTCTTTACTTATGGTATGGGTTGTAGTAAATTAGGTAAGGATAAGATACACAGGAATGCGTGTCCATCCTTTTATAAACTGCAAATGAGCATTGAACGGGAGATACCCGAAGGAGGATTTTAGTATGGTTAGAGCAATTGTAGGTGCTAACTGGGGTGACGAGGGAAAGGGTAAGATTACGGATATGCTTGCCAAGGAGTCTGACATTATCATCCGTTTCCAGGGCGGAAGTAATGCGGGCCACACCATTATCAATGATTATGGCAAGTTTGCCCTTCACCTTCTTCCATCCGGCGTGTTTTATCAGCATACAACCAGCATTATTGGCAATGGAGTGGCCCTCAATATTCCTTATCTGATTCAGGAAATTGAGTCACTTATGGAGCGGGGCGTGCCAAAGCCCAGAATCCTGGTTTCTGACAGGGCTCAGATTCTCATGCCGTACCATGTGCTGTTTGACACCTACGAGGAAGCGCGCCTGGCCGGAAAATCCTTTGGTTCAACCAAGTCCGGTATTGCTCCCTTCTATTCGGATAAATATGCCAAGATTGGTTTCCAGGTCAGTGAACTCTTTGATGAGGACCTGCTGAGGGAAAAGGCATACAGGGTGTGCGAGCTGAAAAATGTGCTTCTGGAGCACCTGTACCATAAAACGCTTCTGGATCCTGAGGAAATCATTAAGGAGCTCCTCAGCTACCGGGATATGATTGAGCCGTATGTATGCGATACCTCGGCTTATCTTCATGAGGCCATCAAGGAAGGAAAGAATATCCTTTTAGAGGGACAGCTGGGCTCCCTTAGGCCCCGGACCACGGCATTTATCCCATGGTTACATCTTCTTCCACGCTGGCTGCCTATGGAGCCATCGGCGCAGGCATTCCTCCGTATGAGATTAAGGATATCACGACGGTTGTAAAAGCTTATTCCAGTGCAGTGGGCGCCGGTGCCTTTGTCAGTGAGATATTTGGGGACGAGGCAGATGAACTGAGAAACCGGGGAGGCGACGGCGGAGAATACGGCGCCACCACGGGAAGGCCCAGACGCGTGGGCTGGTTCGATGCGGTGGCTACCAGATACGGCTGCCGGATTCAGGGAACCACGGAAGTGGCATTTACCGTGCTGGATGTGCTGGGCTATCTGGATGAGATACCGGTATGTGTTGGTTATGAGATTGACGGACAGGTCACCAGGGAATTCCCGACTACGTCTAAGCTTGAGAAGGCCAAACCAGTCCTTACCAGACTGCCCGGCTGGAAGTGCGATATCCGCGGCATTAAGAAGTACCAGGATCTTCCGGAGAATTGCCGCAAATACATTGAATTCGTGGAGAAGGAAATTGAAGCTCCTATCTCAATGGTATCCAACGGACCGGGAAGAGACGACATCATCATGCGCAAATAAATATGGAATAATGAAAAACAGGACCTTACGGCAGCAGCCGGCGGGTCCTGTTTTGCGTCATATTATGCTCATCATCTGAATCCGCGTCAGTTTTATCCGAAGGGGGCTGCTTTACGTCCTCATCCATGTCTTCAAAGGGATCGGATGGTTTCACCACTCTGGTCATAAGCCCCATGGCGTACAGTATGATGGGAATGAATACCAGGGAGAAGATGACCGCCATGAGATAATTCTTTGGCGCGCCCATGGCAGCCAAAATTATGGCCAGAATAAAAAGTCCTGCCAGCAGGACGGCTCCTATAAGGGCAAATATGCGTTTCAGTTTCATTGAACAGCTCCTTTCTGCGGCATCAGGCCTCCTCGGCCAATTCTTCCCAGATCTGGTACAGCTTCTCCAGCTGTCCGGCTATTTCCTCTTTTTCCTTATTCAGCTCCATGAGCCTGGGCACATCGGTGTAAACCTTCTCCCGGGTGAGGAGGGCGTCAATCTCGCTGTCCCTGGTCTCCAGGGCGTGAATGGAATCCTCTGTTTTCCTGAGCTCGTTCTGAATCCTGCGTATGCGGGCCTGTTCTTCCTTCTGAGCCTTCCATGCCAGTTTCAGGTCGTTCTGGGAACTCTGGGAAGGCCGGTCTGAGGATTGGAAGGAATTGGGTACAGAGAATGTACGGTTGTTCCTGGCTGCAAATGCGGCTTCCACAGCATCCTTTTTCTCAAGATAGTAGTCGTAGCTGCCAATGTAATTAATCAGGGACTGTCCGGTCAAATCCAGAATTCTGGTGGCTGTGCGGTTGATGAAATACCGGTCATGGGATACATAGAGTACGGTTCCGGTGTAACGGCACAGGGCGCTTTCCAGGATTTCCTTGGAGGTGATGTCCAGGTGGTTGGTTGGTTCGTCCAACAGCAGGAAATTGGCGTCGGAAAGCATCAGCTTGGCCAGGGAGACGCGTCCGCGCTCACCGCCGCTTAAATCGCGGATTAATTTGAACACATCATCCCCTGTAAAGAGAAAGGACGCCAGGGTGTTGCGGATCTGGGTATTGTTCATGTTGGGATAGGTGTCCTGGATTTCGTCAAACAGGGTCTTATCCATATGAAGAATCTGGTGTTCCTGGTCGTAGTAGCCGATGTGTACCTTGGAACCCAGACGTATCTCTCCGGCATCGGCGGGCAGCAGCTGGTTGATGATTTTGAGGAGAGTGGTCTTGCCGGTGCCATTGTTGCCGATGATGGCTACCCGTTCCCCGCGCTTGATTTCAAAATTTACATCCGTGAACAGGGTCTGGCTGTCAAAGGACTTGCTCAGGCCGTTGACGGTAAGCACATCCTTGCCGCTTTCCACATCCGGCTCCAGCCGGATGTCCATGGAGTCGTCGATGTCCATGGGCTTTTCCAGACGATCAATCTTTTCCAGCATCTTTTCACGGCTCTCGGCCCTGCGGATGGATTTTTCCCGGTTAAAGGATTTAAGCTTGGCAATGACCGCCTCCTGGTGCCTGATTTCCTGCTGCTGATTTAAGTATGCCCGGATTCTGGCATCCCGGAGCATGGCTTTTTTGTCGCTGTAGGCAGTGTAATTGCCGCTGAATACGGTCCCGATTCCATTGTCCAGCTCCACGATTTTTGTCACTACACGGTCCAGGAAATAACGGTCATGGGCAACGATGATTACGCTGCCGTTGTAGGTCTTAAGGTATGTCTCCAGCCAGGCAATGGATTCCATGTCCAGGTGGTTGGTGGGCTCGTCTAAAAGCAGAATGTCAGGCTTGGTCAGCAGAAGCTTTCCCAGGGATACGCGGGTTTTCTGGCCGCCGGACAGGGCGTTGATGGGCTTTGAAAATTCCTCCTCGGCAAAGCCAAGACCCTTTAATACGCCGGTGATTTCGCTGCGGCAGGCATAGCCGCCCTCCAACTCAAACTGGTGGGTCAGGCGGCTGTATTCCTCCAGCATGGCTTCCAGACGCTCGCCGGACGCGCTTTTCATGTCCAGTTCCAGGAAGCGGATGCGTTCTTCCATCTGAAGGATGGGACGCTTGACCTCCAGCAGGGCGTCG
>OBUT01000337.1_pt1 | contig 13642 bp, 10 predicted proteins | sample 1475941 | NCBI WGS metagenome assembly OBUT01 (sample SAMEA2579956, study PRJEB22360) | human gut metagenome | biome: human gut; feature: human-associated habitat; material: faeces | place: Denmark | collected 2008/2010
CTGCAATGTTATATATGATCATGGGTATTAAGATTGCTTCTTTAATGACTGGTGAGGGATATGGAACAGCGAGTGATGCTAGTTTAGTAATTATTTTATTATCATTAGGTGGAATTAGCGCAGGACTATTATTTGGAAAAATCTTAAAGGTTTTTAATCAGCTTACTACATCGATTGGATTAATTATTTTAGCATTAGCAATGGTAATTTTAGGATTAAGTCAAAATTTAGTTATAACGTTTGTTGGTGGATATTTAACGGGGTTTGGTTTTAAAATTTTTATGCCAAGTTTGATTGATAAAATTAATAATTCAAATATTCCAAATACTACGTTAGCTACTTCATTATTATTGGTTGGATTCAATTTAGGGGTGTTTATCTCTCCTTATGGCAGTATTGTAATCCAAAGTCTTATGAGAACTGAAGCTTTACCAGCTTTATTTATTGCTAATGCTATAGGATTTATCAGTTTAAGTACAATTACATTAATTATTACCCTTATAAAAAATAAAAAAACAGTTAATATCGTTCAAAAAGTTTTAGAATAATAGTATTATAGATAAATAACTCGTATAATAAAAAGTGGTGATAAAGATGGATCTAAGAGTTCTAGAATATTTTTTGGCAGTAGTTGAATCAGGTAATGTTTCTAAAGCAGCCCAAAAACTACACTTGACACAACCGACGCTAACAAGACAATTACAGCAGTTAGAAGAAATTTATGGCACACGTTTGTTTATTCGTGGGAGTAGACAAATTACTTTAACTAATAGTGGCATAATTTTAAAACGTCGTGCGAAGGAAATGCTAGATTTGCAAGATAAAACAGCAGCAGAAATTAGAAAAAGTGAGTATGATATTTCGGGAGAAATTACCATAGGATGTGGTGAATCGAGTGGAAATAAGTTTTTACCAGTAGTTTTAAAGGAGTTCTCAAAACGTTATCCCAAAATTAAATATAATATTTATACGGCTGGTAGTAATCAAAATAAGGAAAAGATCAACGAGGGTTTAATTGATGTAGCAATTGTTTTAGAACCAATCGATAAAGACTATTACCAATACCTGGAGTTGCCTTATTTAGATAAATGGTGCTTGGTAATGAAAAAAGATGATTTATTGAAAGAATATGAAACAATTGAAAATCACGTAGTATCTAATTTAGTTCTTGGAATTGCAAATCGATTAGAAGTTAAAGAAACTTTCAAAAACTGGTTAGGTAAAGAGATAAATGCACAAACGATTTTAAATTATGATATTAATTCAAATTTAGCTTTATTAGTAGAAAGTGGTCTTTGCTATGGAATCTCGATTGATGGAGTTTTCAAAAGCAATGCTTATCCAAATTTAACGTACCGACTATTAGAACCAGAAATTGTTTCACAATCGTGTTTGATTTGGAAAAAAGGGGTAGTGACTAATCAAGCATTAGAGAAATTTATTGTTTGTGCGAAGGAATTGATTTCATCAAATCAGTAATAATATAAAAGACATATTCTTTAATAGGATATGTTTTTTATATTTTGTTGCATTATTGAAAAGCGATGATTAGTTAATGAAATCATTGTTTTTTGCACTAAAAGTAATAAATGTTGCATTACTGCAACGAAATTTATAATTGTCGAAAATCATTCCATGTGCTAAATTTTTAATATGGGTTAGTTAAGGCTAACTAAAAAAGAGAAAGGAAAAATGGACAGTAAAATGGGAAAAAATTTAAATAAAGCACTCATATCGGTGCTTTCATTGGGAATGATTGTTTCAATGTGCTCGATAACGGTTAATGCGGTTGAAACAGATAATGTGGCTAATTGGGTTACGATGTATGGAGATAATGGTAATAATAGTATTACTCCAGATACAGTCAATGATGCTGAAAGACTGATCAATGGTGATATTATTGCAACAGGAACTTTTGATGGCAATAAGGTAACAGGTATTGAACAGGCTAAAGGAAAGAGTGATGGTGCTGTTATGCTATATGACAAAAATGGCCAAATAAAGTGGGAAACTTTAATAGGTGGGAGTGCAGCAGATAGTTTTAATGCTGTAACTGAAGCTAATGATGGCAGTTATGTTGCAGTAGGGGTAAGCCAGTCTAATGATGGTAATTTAGCCAATCTTAATAAGGGGGGAAAAGATGGAATAATCGCTAAGCTAGATTCAAATGGAACTTTAATTAAGGTTGTTACCGTTGGGGGTAGTGATGCGGATGAATTGAAGGCTATTCAACCAGCTGGCGATGGTGGATTTATTGTTGCAGGTTATTCACATTCTACTGATTTAGATATGAACGGTTTGAATAAGATTGAAACTGATCGCGATGCAATTATTGTAAAGATTGACCAAGATTTAAATATTGAATGGATTAATCGAGCTGGTGGAACTGGCGGTGATAAAGCAGTCAAGAAAATGGATGAATTTACTTCAGTAGTTGCTAACTATGGCGATGGTAGTTATTTAGCAGCTGGTTATTCGAGTTCTAGTGATGGAGATCTCGAAGGATTTGCTCATGGTGGTAAAGATGCATTTGTTGTTAAGTTTAATGAAAATGGAACAAAAGAATGGGTAAAAGCTTTTGGTGGAACTGGAGATGATGTTTTTAATCATATAATTAGAGCTCATAATAAAAAAGTATCTACTGATAAAACAGAAATATCAAGCAGTGATATTGATAATGGGTATGTATTAACAGGAACGACTAACTCAAATAGTGGTATTGTTGGAAATGAAGAGGAAAATAATGTTGCATTTACCTTAAAGATTGATTCAAATGGACAAGTTGAATGGACTACAAGCCTTGCTAATAATAGTAAGACAACAGGAGATTATCTTTTAGCGATTAGTGATGGTTTTTTAGCGGTTGGAACCTTTGATACTAATGATCAAGATTTTACAGGGATAAAGACATACGGTAAAGAAGATATTTATATTGCCCACTATTCAAAGGATGGAACTTGTTTAAATATTTCAAGCTATGGTGGAGATGGAAAAGATAATCCAGAAGGAATTATTCCTGGAGCAAATGATGACTATATCGTCTATGGTAATACAAATTCTAATAGTGGCTTGTTTGAAGGAAAATTAAAAGGTAAGTATGATGGCTTTTTAGCTAGTTTAGCGGGAACAACACTAGAGCAATATGCAGAAGAAAAGTATTTAGTGCCGGTAGAAGCTTGGAAAGCTAATGAAGATAGTCTTTCAATGATGGCACCATTATTATATAAAGATGCATATGTTGAAAAAATTGGCTTTAAGTATACAGTAACAATTTATTTTACTAACGCAACAATTATGGGAACTCAAGTTAGCGCTTCAACATTAGGGGAAGTTAGTTATGAAAAAAATGGTGAAATGATAGCGGTGTTGAAAGATGAGTACGATGAAGTAACACAAGTAAAAACAGTTACGCTTGAAGTTGATGATTTAGATACACCGGTCAAATTACATATCGATAAAGCAATGGGAGATATACGTTTATCTTTCTCTAGTAAAGATATGGTAGAAACTACCAATCCGCCATATTTTGCTCCAGTTGAAGTAGAACAGCCAGACTTTAAAACTAGTTGGAAAGTAAATATTGGTGGTAGTGATTATGATTATACTGATGATATGACAGTTTTAAAAAATGGAAATATTGTTGCTGTAGGGCAATCATACTCAAATGATGGTGATTTTCAAAATCTGTTAAAAGGTGGTTCAATTGCTTATATTAATCAATATGATCCAAAAGGAGAACTTTTAAAAACTCTTACTTTAGGAGGAACAGAGTACGACTCAATTGCATATGCAGCTAAGGTATGTGGCCTAGATGATGGTGGTTTTGTAGTTAGTGGTGGATATCAAGAAGGGGTGTATGTGGCTCCAACCGGTGATTTTGCACAGTTAGATACTGCTGGTACCGTTCATGGTCAAATGGATACTTTTATTGCTAAATATGACTCTAACAGTAAGCTGATCTGGATGAGTAATTTTAGTGGCTCAGCCAACGATCAAGTTAAACAAATTAAAGCTACGGATGATGGCGGTATTGCTGTTTTAATAGAAACAAATTCAAATGATGGCGATATGGAAAATCAAAATCGAGGATTATATGACTTAGTCATAGTTAAATATGATGCTCATGGTAAAAAAGTCTGGCAACGAGTTTTAGGTGGAAAAAATATTGAAACTTCAAGTTCGGGATTAGATATTCTAAGTGATGGCAGTTTTATTGTTGCTGGTAGTCTTTCTTCAAAAAGTGGTGATTTTGCAGATGTTGACTGGTATGGAGATATATTTGACTGCTTTGCTGCAAAAATTAGTGCTACTGGTGAATTATTGTGGACTAAAGCTTATGGTGGCGATCGTAATGATTATTGTAATAGTGTCTTAGCTACTAGTGATGGTGGATTCATTTTAATGGGTAACACTAAATCAACTACTGACACATTTGCTCCAATTGGAACAGGGTATGACAATGCATATGTTTTAAAATGTAATGAAACTGGTGAGACAGAATGGGTCAATGTGATCAAGAGTAGTGAAGCTAGTGAAATGATAAGTGCGATAGAACTTGAAGATCAATATGTATTTATTGGTCAATCAAGAGGAACAGACTATGATGTAACAGGTCTTAATAAGGGAAGTATGGATGTTTTTATTGCAAATTATGAAAAGAATGGTACTTTGAAAACAATCGAAAATATTGGTGGTTCAAAAGCTGATTATGCTTCAGAGATTATGGTATTAAATGATTATCAAATTTCATTACTGGTGTATAGTGAATCAAATGATGGAGATTTCAAGAATCTAAATCGTGGAAAGTTTGATGGAATGTTAATGACATATGATTATCGTCAAAAAGCTGATAATTCAACTACTGACAAGCCAAATCAAGATAATGTAAATAATCAAAATAATAGTAATGTGATCGAGACAACTAATTCATCAATAAAAAATACTATTAATACTGGTGATGATTCAAAAATCATTGGTTATAGTTTATTGGGTGGGACAATGTTAATAATTTTATTATTAACTAGAAAAAAATATAATTAAAAAGTACTCTTGTTAGAGTACTTTTTTATGGAAAAAGGGTATATAAGATAATATGGGAGGTTGATAATAATTTCTATTTGATTGAGAAAAAACAGCCCCTTTAGCGTTGTGTTAATTGGAATTGTTTAGGTGTTATACCAGTTTTTTTACGGTAAAAATAGATAAAAGAATTAGCATTAGAAAAACCTAAAGTCTTAGCAATTTGAATAATTGTAGATTGTTCAGATAACAGCATACTATTAGCCATATTTAAGCGTAAATTACTAATATAGTCATGAATACTACAATGATATAAGTATTTGAAACCAGCTGTAAGTTTTTGCTCACTAATATAGTGAATCTTTGCCAGCTCCTTAATTGTTGGGGGATGCTGATAGTTAACAGTTAGATCATTGTGAATCTGCTGGATTATTTCTTGATCATCATTATTTAGTAAGATGTTTCGACCGCATTTTAGTTTAATTGTAATAGTTTTAGATTGGGGATATAGAATATTATTTTGAGGTAACAGAAAGTAGACGATCTTCATTAATTGAGCATCAAGATATAGTTGTGAGATTGCTTTATTTCTTAAAGTGTCAGATATTTCTTGCATTAATTGTAAAAGTTTAGAGGGGAGTGGTCGAAATATTTTATTTTTTTCAATTTTTTCTAGTGTTGTATAGGAATATCCATATGCCGATAATTTTTTTTCGAAAAAATCTTTTTTTATGATTATATCTGTAGAATGATAATGTTGATTTTTTTTCCAAACTTGTAATCCACTACGCTTTGAACCATTTAAATAAAAACTAGAAGGCTCTAAATGATTATTATGACTCTCTTTTAAATCATACTCAATTTCACCAGTTAGAAGCATTCCTAGCTGTAGATATGTTTCACTTATTTCAAATGATATTTCAATATCATAGGGTGCAGTAAAATCACCAACAAAAAGTTCATACATATCTGCAATATGCACATGAATAATGAATTCTTCAGGTTGTTGAGGATTTATATATAAGGAAAAGTTATCATACTGATAGTATTGGAAAGCTAGTTTATTAAAGAAAATATTATAGTACTCTGTCAAATTTCTACATATCATAATTATCACCAGTTAAATTATACATAAAATAAATGTAAAAATACATAATATTAGTGAAAATATTGTAAAAGAAATTAAGCCATGCTAGAATCACAACATAAGTTAGCTAAAACTAACTAAGAAGGGAGATATAAATGAAAAAAGTACTATCAACTATATTAGTGTTAAGTTTATTTATTTTAACTGGTTGTTCAGCTGCCACTAAAGATACAATAAGAACAGTTGAAACAGTAAAAGGAAAAATAGAGATTCCTAATGAGCCTAAACGTGTTGTAATAGATTATTTTGTTGGAGATGCACTTGCACTAGGAGTGGAGCCGGTTGGAACTACATATGTATACAAAGATTCTGTATTTGAAGAAGATTTGAAAGATGTACCTTCAATTAATGGTGATGATGCGTATGGGCAGTATAGTATGGAAGCAGTGACAAAATTAAAACCGGATTTAATTATTACATATTCTGAGGCTGATTATGATAATTTATCTAAGATCGCACCAACGGTACTAGTTGATTATTTAAATATGTCAACTGCCGAAAGAATCACTTGGATGGCTGATGTTTTAAATAAGAAAGAGGAGGGGAAAAAATTGCTTGCTGATTTCAATCAAGAAGTTGCTGGATATAAGCAGCAGTTACAGGATGCTAAAATATCTAACAAGACGATAACTTTGATGGAAACATATAGTAAAGAATTATTTGTATATGGAAATAAACAAGGTCGTGGTGGAGAAGTTTTATACGATTTATTAGAATTAAAAGCACCCGAAGTTGTTCAAAAAGAAATTATTAATGGTGAACAATATCGTTCTATTTCATTAGAAGCAATCAATGAGTATGCCGGTGATATGATAATGATTGGTGGCTGGCAAGAAGATCCTATGGATTTAGTTGGAAATAATAGTGTATGGAACTCAACTCCAGCTGTAAAAAACCAAAAGGTAATTACATATGATTCAAGTGCATATATCTATCAAGATATTTTATCAACAAAAGAACAGTTAAAAAACATTACTCAAAGTATTTTAGCACTGTATGAATAACCAACAAGTAAGAAAATGGCTGATAGTAGGACTATGTCTATTACCTATCATCATTTTCTTTTCATTAAAATTTGGTGCGGTGACAATAGGATGGGAAGATTTTTTTAAAATCATTTTAGGTAAAAAGAGTAATGGAAATGATTATGAAGTTATTATTAATCTTAGATTTCCTCGAATTTTAGCGACTGGAATCGTCGGTAGTGCATTTGCGATGGCTGGAGCAGCAATGCAAGGACTGACTAAAAATCATTTAGCTGATTCGGGAATTTTAGGAATCAATGCGGGTGCTTCTTTTATGTTAGCAATTTGCTTTGCTTTGGTCAGTCGCAGTAATTTTCTTTTAATGATGATGTATTCTTTTGTCGGAGCAGGATTAGGTTTATTTTTAACGATGACAATGGGAAAAGGGAAGTATACTAATAATTCTAAACGATTATTATTAGCTGGTGTTGCAGTCTCACTTTTCTTTACTTCGTTAAGCCAGTTTATAGCAATTTATTTTGGAATTGGTCAAGAATTAACATATTGGAATGTAGGCGGAACTGCTAATATTGGATATCAAGAACTTATTTTAGCGACATTATTATTTGTTTCTGGTCTATTTTTGCTTTTGAGGCAAGGGAAAAATATTACGATTATTTCAATGAGTGAAGAAACTGCTGTTGGTTTAGGGGTAAACGTTCCTCGTTGTAAAATACTAGTATGTTTAGCGGCACTGCTTTTAGCGGGAATGGCAGTTAGTATTGTTGGGTCAATTGGATTTATTGGTTTGATTGTTCCTTATTTGGTAAGACGATTAGTTAAAAAGGAGGATTATCAAATTATTTTGCCTATGTCTGCGATATATGGAGCAGTCTTTTTAATTCTTATCGATCTTATTGCTAGAAATCTACAACCACCTTATGAAACACCACTAGGAATAATTATGGCACTGATTGGTGTTCCATTTTTCCTTTTTATGGAAAGGAGCATAAATAAAAAATGTTAAAGAAAAAAAGAATAATCATTTTTCTGATAATCATTTTATTAGTATCAAGCTTTTTGTCATTCACGATAGGTCAGATGAAAATTGAATTAAGTGAATTATTTGATCCATATACACAATTAGTAATCTTTCAATTTCGGTTACCGCGTTTGTTATGTGCCATTTTAGTAGGTGGTGGAATGGCTTTGGCAGGACATATTTTACAAACAGTATTACAAAATGATTTAGCTGATCCGGGTGTAATTGGAATAAACTCAGGAATTTCATTCTTTGTTTTGTTATATATTTTAGTTAGTGGAACAGATATATTTTTAGATTATGTTTGGATGCCTTTAGCTGGAATGATTGGTGCTGTAATAACGATTGGTTTACTAATGTTTTTGATTTATGAAAAAGAACGTGGAATAGATCCAATTCGGATGACTATATGTGGGGTAGCTCTTAATTTAGGATTCCAAGGGTTAATTCTATTCTTCTCAGCAAAGCTGAATCGTCAAAAGTTTTCGTATGTGCAATTATGGAATGCTGGTATTCTAACAGGAACAGACTGGCTAAAAATAGCTTTATTAATAACAATATTAGTGATTATTGGAGTAATATTGTGGAAATATCAAGATGTTCTAAATATTTTTTCGTTAGGAAAGGAAAGTGTAATAACCTTGGGGGTTGATTTAAAAAAACAAACAATTATTTTAATTAGTTTAGCCGGATTTTTAGCAGCTTTTACCATTGCTTTTGGAGGTTCTATTCCTTTTGTAGGTTTAATCGCACCGCATATTGCAAGAAGGTTAGTTGGTAGCAATCATCGTTATTCATTATGGGTCAGTATGTTAATGGGAAGCCTTATGGTTATTATCGGTGATAGTTTATCAAGAAGTCTGATGAGTACTGGTGAAATTCCAACAGGGATTATTTTATCATTGATTGGAGTGCCGTATTTTATTTATCTATTAAAAAAGGAGAGAGCATGATGAAGGGAATTATTGAAGCTAGACAGTTAAGCACCGGTTATGGTAAAAAGATTGTTTTGAAAGATCAAAATATTGTAATTCCTAAAAATAAAATTACCGTTATTTTAGGACCAAACGGATGTGGGAAATCAACCATGTTAAAGACAATGGCTCCGGTATTACCATTAAAAGATGGTAAAATAATTCTTGATGGAAAAGATTTGAAAACTATGAAAACAGCTGAAATAGCTCAGAAAATAGGTTTTCTCTCACAAATTCTAAATACCCCTGAAGGAATAAGTGTTTATGAGTTAGTTAGTTATGGTCGTTATCCATATAAGAGGATATCATCGACTAAAGAAGATCAAAAGATTATTGAGTGGGCTTTGAAAGAAACCCAGACTTTTGAGATAAAGGATATGTTGGTTCATGATTTATCTGGGGGTCAAAAACAACGAGTGTGGATTGCGATGGTACTTGCTCAGCAGACAAATACAATTTTACTAGATGAACCAACAACATACTTAGATATTGGTCATCAATTAGAAGTATTAGAATTATTGAGTAAATTAAATAAGGAAGAACAACAGACAATTGTCATGGTTTTACATGATATTAATCATGCTTCACGTTATAGTGATTGGATCATTGCTATGAAAGAAGGCAAAGTTTTTAAAGAAGGAAGTCCAAAAGATATAATAACTTCAGAAGTGATTCAGGAACTTTATGGTGTTAAGACGCAAATTATTTTTGATAAAGAACATAATTGCCCAGTGTGTTTTTCATATGATCTTTAAGTAATAAGTAGTTAAAAATAGCTATGTTCATCATGAATATAGCTATTTTATCTTGTTTTAAAGGAATAAATACGATAATATGTTAGCATAAACTAACTTTGGAGGGGATTATGCAGCTAACAAAAGAAAAACTATCATATTTATTATTTTTATATAAACAAAGAGAAATGGATTACACAGTTACTCGGTTAGCGCAAGAGGTCGGAGTATCAAAATCAACGTTTAGCCGAGTATTGAATACCTTCTATCAGGAGGGGTTAACGACTGAAAAAGGGAAGGGAATTTTATCATGCCAGGGATGTAGAATGGCAAGGGAATATTTAAAAGATATTAATAAATTATCTGATTGGTTAAAATATACAGCTAATTTTGATGATGAAGAAGCGTATCAAGAGGCACTATCATTAGTTTTAACACTATCATCTAAAGCACGTGCTAAACTTGTTAACAACACTAGTAAAGAAAGATTATTTGAATTGATTGATAATGTAAAAGAAATTAGTGGAGATATGCTTAGTGCTAATCTTGATGATGGTCAATACCTGTTTGCTTTTACTGTTTATAAAGCTGATAAGATGGAAATATCAATGGCTAATGATGGTTTCTTTCATCCAGGAATATTGGATATAAAAATGGGACATGGAGGATTAGTTTTAAAGCCAAAAGAAGTTGAACGAGAATCGATGATGGGGAAAATGGTTCTTAAAGGGAAGCTGAGTTCTTTAAAATACCAAGTAGGAGAAGACTATCTCGAATGTCGTATGATCAAGGATGATTATATTATTCCTATTTCAAAATTACGTTTTCATTATTCAAAGGAAGAACGGATATTGCAAACGAGTGTAAAGATAAAGGTTAAACCAACGGTTGGTAAAATTCATATGCCTGAGAGTATTGCAATTATGAACGTTATTATAAAATAGTATTTCATCGATGAAACATCAAAAAATGCTGTATTTATAAAGAAAAAAGATATTTTTTGAAAAGATTGTTTCAATGGGGGCAACAAAATTAGTAGTTGTTTTAAGATTAGATGTATGTAAAATAATGGATGTAGTTAGTTTTAGCTAACATTAGCAGAGAATATATTCTCTATATTTTTTAACTAAATAGTTAGTCTTTTCTAACAAAGAAAAAGAGGGAGGAAGAAAATGAAAAAACTTTTAAAAGTAGTATTAGTTTTAATGCTGGCATTTGGAATTCAGATAGCCACATTAAGTAATGTAGATGCTGCCCAGGTAAGCGATTTACCAGATGGTAAATATACTATTCCAACAAAATTGAAGAATGCAAGTAATATTGCAAATGATTCAATGGCAGCTGGAGCATTAGCAGAAAATGGAGAATTATCAGTAGAGGAAGGAAAGTGGTATTTAACTGCTGAATTTAAAACATTAAATTTAATGGGCTTAGTTGGTAATGCAGGAAATATCCAATATTATGAAACTGATACAAAATCAGAAAAACATGCTGCTGAAGTTATTAGTTATCGCGAAGATGATCAAGGAAAGCAACAAGTAGAAAAAGTTAAAATACCTGTAGCGGTAAACAGTGAGGGTGTTTATATTGAAATGTTTGTTGACGCGATGGGTACGACAGTTGATGCGTATATTCAATACAGTACAGCGGATATTGTTATTCCTGAAGAACCAGAAGCACCTGAATATACATTAGCTGATGGTACTTATACTGTGACTAGCGATGTATTAAAAGCAAATGAAGATGTACAATCAATGGCTGCCCAAGCGGTCAAGAGCGCTACGGTTACTTCAAAAGATGGAACTTTATTAGTAACATTACAAATGGGTGCAGTTACTGTGTATGGTCAAACTGCATACGTTGATAAAATGGAAGTTGAGCAAGCTGCTGGAGCTTATAAGGTAGCTGATATCACAGGACGTGATAGTGATGGAAATGTAAGTGAAATGCAATTTACATTAGCAAAAAATACAAAATTAACAAATGTAAAATTCTACTATGGTGGAAGTACTCATGGTTCTGAGGCGAGATTATCTTTAGGATTGGATAATCCAACACTAGTAGTACCAGAAAGTACAAGCAAATTTGCTAAAGATGGTACATATACAGTAGATGTTGCTTTATGGAATGCGACTCAAGATAAGGCTTCAATGGCAGCGGGTGCAATTGACAGTCAAGCTACAGTAGTAGTTAAAAATGGTGTAGCAACAATGTATATCACAACTAAAGAAATGACTATGGGAACAATTAAAGCATGGTTAGAGGAATTATACATTGGTTCATCAACTGATGATTATAAATCAAATCCAGCTGTTATTGTAAGTAAAAATGCTGATGGTAAAGCAACTATGTGGTCTTTCGTTTTACCAAATGAGGAAGAATTATTTGATGTTGTGGTAAATCCACATGTAGCTATGATGGGGAATAGTGATATTCCAGCAAGAATGAAAGTTGATTATAGCACATTAAAATTTGTATCTGATTCAATTGAAGCACCTAAGGTAGATGGTGAATCAAATAATAATACAAACGATACACCAAATACAACAACTCCAACGACTAACCAAACTACAGGAACATCAAGTAGTTCAGTGAAAACTGGAGATAATGCTAATATGGAATTAATGGGAGGATTATTAGTTTCATCATTAGTGGCTGCGGCATATTTAACAAGAAAAAGATTATGCAAATAAAAAAAGTATTATTAATATTGGTTGCCATCATAACGATGACAATTAATATTAAACCAGCTTTTGCCCTAGACGATGGAGCGTACTTAATTGGACGCTCCACGTCTTACGTTAATCCTCTAACTGGTAACACCGAAGATGGTGGTACTAATATTACATTAGGTGATAGCATGGTTTCAAGTATTGTAGAAGGCAATTTGTTATTAGAGCAAACTGGTGGTAAATATTATATTACTGTTGGTTTGGGATTAGCTTCAAATGTTTCAAATGTAAGATTTAAAATCATGAATAGTGGTGGTTCTTTTAATAGTGTTAGTGCTACTAAAACAGGAAGTAGTAGTGCTAATGGTGACACGGTAAATCATTATCGAATTCAAATTAATTCATTAAATGATTATATTAGTCCTATCATGTATGTCGCTCCAATGGGGCGTGATGTACAATTTTTTATTAAATTAAATCAAGGATCTATTACTCCGGGAACAGGTGTATACACTAGTACCATGGTACCAGCCACTGCCGATAATGGAAATTCGGTAAATAATAATTCAACTACTAATAATAGCACCAGCAATAATACAAGTACGAATTCTAATCAAACTAGTGATACGACAACAAATGAAGAACAACCAGTGGTAGAAACGCCGGTAACTACAGTGGGGGAAGTGTCACGTGAAAGTTTATTTGATGGTATTTCTGGCTTATCTAGCCATGTAATTGATACAAATGGCAAAGTTAATGAAAAGAAGAAATTGACAGTTAAAAATTTATTAAAACAAAGTGAGCAAAAAAAGGATAGTAGTAATAATACGCTGTTGATTATTGGAATTGTAGCGGTTATAGCTGTCGTAGCAGGAGGGGGAGCATATTATTATGTTAAAAAAGTTAAAAAATAGTTTTCTTGTTCTTGTCCTTGCTTTGTCAATGATTGGTTGTGTAGATCAAAGTGGAAAAAGTGATAATAATAATTTGACGATTGCAGCAACTTCGGTAGCTGTTACGGAAATTTTAGAAGCTTTGGATGTTCCAGCTGATCAGGTAATTGGCATTCCGACGACTGAAAGTTATACA
>OBUT01000361.1_pt1 | contig 12690 bp, 12 predicted proteins | sample 1475941 | NCBI WGS metagenome assembly OBUT01 (sample SAMEA2579956, study PRJEB22360) | human gut metagenome | biome: human gut; feature: human-associated habitat; material: faeces | place: Denmark | collected 2008/2010
GAAAGAGCTGACGCCGCGGGGAGCATGGAGCATATGGAAAAACAGAGCCGCCGCCCCGACTGGGGCGGCGGCTCTGTGCTGCTATCCGACGGTGCCCTGTATGGCGCTCTCGGCCAGGGCCAGATCATCCTTGTGCACATATACCGTGTACTCGAAGGGGGCTGCGCCGGCCCCCAGATGGAGGGCCGGGCCGGAGGTTCCATAGCCGGAGAAGCCGCCCACCGGGCGGCTGTCCTGGGTGATGACAAACTCCACCCCGGCATCCTGGAGGGCGGCGCGGAGCTGTCCGACCTCCTGGGCGTTGAAGGTGTTGCAGAGCCTGCGGCGGGCGAGGAGGGGAATCGTGGACATGACGGCACGCTCCTTTCGATAAAAAGAGACCTCTTCCGACGGCCGCCCACGGGCATTTTTCAGTTGAGGGTGCCCTGAAGGGCGGCCTGGGCCAGCTCAAAGTCGTCCTCATGAACATAAATAATGTATTCAACGGAGGGGGGGACCAACTGCAGGCCGATGCCGAAAAAGGAACCGTTCTGGCGGTCCTGCCGAATGATGAATTCCACCCCGGCGTCCTGGAGGGCGGCGCGGAGCTGCCCGACCTCCTGGGCATTGAAGGTGCTGCAGAGCCTGCGGCGGGCAAAGAATGGGATACTGGACATAACGGCGCACTCCTTTCCACAGAAAAGGCCTTGTTTCCAACCGACGCCCGCAGGGCGGCCCCCCAACCGCGAGCCCAACAACGTGGGTCGCGGTTGGAGGCGAAGAACCGCCCGGCCCGGCTAAGAGGTTTCGCCATCCCGGCGGAACCTCGTGCCAAAAGGGCGGTTCTGAGCCCGTGGCGGGGGCGGGTGCGAATCGAACACACCAGGACGGGAGCGCCGTCCCCGTCGGTTTTGAAGACCGGGGGGCCCACCAGCGGCCCTTCCGCCCCCATATCCACTCCCATCATAGCTGGTTTTCCACTGTGGGTCAAGCAGATGTGGAAAAAATCCGGCCCTCTCCCTGCCGGCGGGTGACGCCGGAGGCGTCCCAGTGCTCCAGCAGGAGCAGGGCGCACCGGCGGGAACAACCCAGGGCGTCCCTGGCCTGGGCCAGGGAAAAGGGGGCGGGGCCGAAGCGCCCGCGCAGCCGGGCCTCCGCCGCCCGGACGGCCCCGGCGTGGAGCAGATGGCCGGTGGAGAGCTCCAGCAGGACGCCCCGCTCCTTCAGGCGGCGGCAGGCCCGGCGCGCCTCCCTGATCCGCCCGGCAAAGCGGGGCTCCACCCGCGCCCAGGGGGGCGGCTCCAGGCCGTACCCCAGATAGAGGGCCTCCAGCTCCCCCTCCGCCTCCGCCGACGGGGCAGGGGCCGCCGGAGCCTCTGGGGCGGCGGGGGATTCCATCGCCGGGAGGGGCCGCCCCTCCGCCAGGGCGGCCAGCCGGGCCAGCCGCTCCGGCCGCATGCGGCCCTTGCCGGGGGGCGACAGATCCACCAGCACGCCGCCTCCCACCGTGGCCAGGGGGGAGAAGAAGCGCGCCACGAACCGGTCGCCGGGGGCGGCGGCGACGGGCTGGGTGAAGCGGAGCTGGGCCCACCCCGCCTCGCCGGGGCGGAGCACGTCCTGTCCCAGGAGGATGCAGCGGCACACCAGGGCGCGGGCGCCGTGGTGGAAGTGGAGCTGACTTCCGGTGTGCACGGGAAAGGGGGCGTCGGGGAGCACCCGCAGGGATACGTCGGTCCGGTCGGTGAGGGCGAGGGCGCCGGGCGCAGCCAGGGTGTCCCCCCGGCCCACGTCCCGCAGGCGCACCCCCGCCAGGTTCACCGCCGCCCGCACCCCGGGGGGCAGCGCCTCCGCCGGGACGCCGTGGCACTGAAGGCCCCGTACCCGGGCGATCTGCCCTCCCGGATAGAGCTGCACCCTGTCCCCCCGGCGGAGGGGGCCGCCGGTGAGGGTGCCGGTGACCACCGTGCCGCTGCCGTCCACGGAAAAGACCCGATCCACGTGGAGCCGGGGGCTGCCCTCCGGCGGGGGCGGCGCCTGCCGGGCCATGGCCGCCAGGGCGGCCCGCAGCGCCTCCAGCCCCTCGCCGGTGACGGCGGAGACGAAGATCCGGGGGGCCCCCTCCAGGAAGGTGCCCGCCGTCAGGGCGCGGGTGCGCGCCTCCGCCTCCGCCCTGGCGGCGGGGGAGGCCAGATCCGCCCGGGTGAGGGCGACCACCCCCCGCTCCAGGCCCAGCAGGGAGAGAATGTCCAGGTGCTCCGCCGTCTGGGGCATAGGGCCCTCGTCGGCGGCCACGGTGAAGAGCGCGCCGTCCAGCCCGCCGCAGCCGGAGAGCATGGTGGGGATGAACTGGGCGTGGCCGGGCACGTCCACCAGGGAGACCCGACCCACTCCCGGCAGCTCCAGGGGGGCGAACCCCAGCTCGATGGTGAGGCCCCGGCGGCGCTCCTCGGCCAGCCGGTCGGTGTCCACCCCGGTGAGGGCCCGCACCAGGGCGGTCTTGCCGTGGTCCACATGGCCCGCGGTGCAGAAGGTCATACCCTCTCCTCCCTCCACGCCGCCAGGGCGGCGGCGATCTCCGCCTCGTCGCCGGGCAGGAGGGTGCGCACGTCCAGCAGGAGCTTCCCCCGGTGGATGCGGCCCAGGATGGGCACCCGCCAGGCGCGGAGGTGGGCTTCCAGCGCCTCCGCCGGCTCCAGGGCCGCCGCCCAGGCGGGCAGGCTCTCCCCCGGCCGGGCGCCGCCCCCCACCTCCCCCGCAGTCTCCACCACCGTGCAGGGGTGGAGGGGGGAGAGGGCTTCGGCCAGGGCCTCCGCCCGCCGCCGCAGCTCCTCCGGCGGGGCGGAGAGCATGGCGGACACCGGCACCGCCGTCCCGTTCCGCCAGTCCAGCAGGGTGGCCTCCAGGGCGGCCAGGGCCAGCTTGCCGGGGCGCAGGGCGCGGAAGAGGGGGTCGGCCCGCAGACGGCCGAGCGGTTCCGCCTTCCCCAGCAAAATCCCCGCCTGGGGCCCGCCCAGCAGCTTGTCCCCGGAGAAGCAGCACACATCGGCCCATGCCACCGCCCCGGCCAGCTCCGGGGAGCCGGGGGCGGCGGAGCCGAGATCGCAGAACAGGGGCACCCCCCGGCCCCGGGCCAGGGCCCCCAGCTCGGGCAGGGAGACCGCCTGGGTGAAGCCCACGATGCGGAAGTTGCTGGGGTGTACCCTGAGCAGCACCTGGGCCTCCCCCGCGTCCAGGGCGGCGGCGTAGTCGGCCGGGCGGGTCTTGTTGGTGGTGCCCCCCTCCACCAGCCGGGCCCCGCTGTCGGGAAGCCCCCGCCGATCTCCACCAGCTCCCCCCGGGAGATGGCCACCCCCCGCCCCGCCGCCAGGGCGGAGAGGAGGAGAAACACGGCGGCGGCGTTGTTGTTGACCACCAGGGCCGCCTCCGCGCCGGTGAGGGCGCACAGGAGGGACTCGACGGCCGCCCCCCGGCGGCCCCGGCGGCGGGCGGAGAGGTCGTACTCCAGGTTGGAATAGCCCCGGGCGGCCTCTCCCACCGCCGCCGCCGCCCGCGGACTGAGAGGGGCCCGGCCCAGGTTGGTGTGGAGCACCACGCCGGTGGCGTTGATCACCCGCCCCAAGGCGGGCCGGGACAGCTCCGCGCCCCGGCGGAGGACGGACTGCTCCAGCTCATCCAGGCCGGGGACGGCGGACAGCGCCCCGGCGCGCAGGGCGGCGCGGTACTCGTCCAGCACCTGGCGGGCCGCCTGCCGCCGCAGGGCGTAGGGCAGGGGGCTGCCCGCCAGGGCGGGGCGGGCGAGAAGCAGATCCATTTTGGGCAGCGCACGCAGCAGTTCCGGCTTCACAGAGATCCCTCCCGGGTGTCATTTGGCTAGAGTATATCACATTTTTTCAAACGATGGGGTATAAACTGCATGGTTTTCAGAAAAACGGGTACAAAATACGGTAAGACAAGGAAACATTTTCATTGACAGGACACTTACCAAACGGTTATGATTGGAGAGGTCAAAAAGCAACCGATTCCGGCCTGCCCCGCCTCGGGGCCGGGCCGATACAGAAAGGGACAGAGAGCAGATGAGAGGTGTCGAAACCCGTATCCAGGAGATCCGCCACCGGGTGTTCCGGGAGGTGGCCCGCATGGCTTACCACACGGAGTGGCCGGTGGACAAGCGCATTGAGAGCCTGCCTTACAAGATCATCCCGGGCGAGGTGGGCAACTTCCGCAACGACGTGTTTTTGGAGCGGGCCATCGTGGGCGAGCGGCTGCGGCTGGCCATGGGCCTGCCCTGCCGGAGCGCGGCGGAGCACGCCCCGCTCTCGGAGAATATCGAGGCGGCCGACCGGCCGGAGACCTACTACACCCCTCCGCTCATCAACGTCATTAAGTTTGCCTGCAACGGCTGCGCGGAGAAGCGGGTGCTGGTGACCGAGGGCTGCCAGGGCTGCCTGGCCCACCCCTGCGAGGAGGTCTGCCCCAAGGACGCCATCAAGCTGGACCGTTACAACGGCCGCTCCCACATCGACCCCGGCAAGTGCATCAACTGCGGCCGCTGCGCCGACGTGTGCTCCTACAAGGCCATTATCATTCAGGAGCGGCCCTGCGCCGTGGCCTGCGGAATGGACGCCATCGGAACTGACGCCAATGGCAAGGCCGAGATCGACCCGGACAAGTGCGTCTCCTGCGGCATGTGCCTGGTAAACTGCCCCTTCGGCGCCATCGCCGACAAGTCCCAGATCTTCCAGGTCATCCGGGCCATCCAGTCCGGTGAGCGGGTTTACGCCGCGGTGGCCCCCGCCTTCGTGGGCCAGTTCGGCCCCAAGGTGACCCCCGGCAAGCTCCGCGCCGCCGTGAAGCAGCTCGGCTTTGCCGATGTCTTTGAGGTGGCCATCGGCGCCGACCTCTGTGCCACCCAGGAGGCGGAGGACTTCGTCCGGGAGGTGCCGGAGGAGCTGCCCTTCATGGGCACGTCCTGCTGCCCGGCGTGGTCGGTCATGGCCAAGAAGCTCCACCCCGACCACGCCCACTGCATCTCCATGGCCCTCACCCCCATGACCCTCACCGCCCGCCTCATCAAGCACGAGCATCCCAACGCCAAGGTGGTGTTCATCGGGCCCTGCGCGGCCAAGAAGCTGGAGGCCATGCGCAAGAGCGTGCGCAGCGAGGTGGACTTCGTGCTCACCTTTGAGGAGATGGCGGGGATCTTTGCGGCCAAGCATGTGGATCTGACCACCATCGAGGAGGACCCGGACGGCGTCAACGATGCCTCTACCGACGGGCGCAGCTTCGCCGTGGGCGGCGGCGTGGCCAAGGCGGTGGTCAACGTTATCCAGCACCGCTACCCCGGCCGGGAGGTCAAGGTGGCCAGCTCCCAGGGCCTGCGGGAGTGCCGCAAGATGATGCAGGAGGCGGTGGCAGGCAAGTACCCCGGCTATCTGCTGGAGGGCATGGCCTGTCCCGGCGGCTGCGTGGCCGGCGCCGGTACCATGCAGCCCATCAAGAAGTCCCAGGCCGCCGTTGGCCTTTACGCCCGGCAGGCCAAGCACAAGACCTCCGACGAAACCGAGCACATCAAGGAGCTGGACAAGCTGGTGGACTGAGCAGAGCAAAACGAACCCCCGGAACCGCGTCGGTTCCGGGGGTTCGTTTATTCCTTGCAGGCCAGACGCTTGTGCACATCCCGGCGGAGCAGGGCGTAGAGCACCGAGGCCACGGGCACGCTGAGCAGCACGCCCACCAGGCCGCCCACGCCGCCGCCGATGGTGACGGCGGCCAGCACCCAGATGCCGGGCAGGCCGATGGAGGTGCCCACCACCTTGGGGTAGATGACGTTGCCCTCAATCTGCTGGAGCACCACCAGGAAGACCAGGAAGACCAGGGCTTTGATGGGGGAGACCATCACCAGCAGCAGGGCGGACACAATGGCCCCGATGTAGGCGCCCGCCACCGGGATGATGGCGGAGGCGCCGATGATGACGCCGATGAGAGGGGCGTAGTCGGCCTGGATGAAGAGCATCCCCGCCGCGCACAGCCCGCCCAGGATACAGGCCTCAATGAGCTGCCCGGTGACGAAGCGGGTGAAGGTGTCGGCCGTCAGGTGGACCACATCGGTGAGGGGGTCGGCAAACCGGGCGGGCACATAGGCCCGCAGCACCCGGCGGCACTGGCTCATGAGGGTGTCCCTGCCGGAGAGCATATAGATGGAGAAGACTAGGGAGAGCACCCCGGTGACCACCATGGAGACGATGCCGCTGGTGAGCTCCAGCAGGTGGGGGCCCAGGTCGGACAGGAAGCCCAGCACGTAGTTGAACAGGTTTTTGAGCACATCGTTCAGGCCGGACAGGTCCAGCGCCTCCACATCCAGGTGGAAGTAGGCGATGATATCGTTGTACCAGCCCTGGACGTTGGCCAGGTAGCCCCCCAGGTTGAGGGCGAAGGTCTGGATGCTCTCCACCAGCTTGGGCACCACAAAGGAAAAGATGGCGGCGATGGCCAGAATCAGCACCAGATAGGAGGTGACCACCGCCAGGGGGCGGGCCGCCCCCCTGGCCCGGGTGCGGGACAGCCCTCGATCATAGAGGCGGAAAAAGAAGTGGCAGGGCCGGTTGAGGACGAAGGCCAGTGCGAAGCCGATGAGCAGCGGCTTAACCAGCCCCAGCACCCATGCCACCCCGCCGGCGATCAGGCCCAGGCGGCTGAGTACCATCACCAGTACCACCGTATAGGTGATGAGGAGCAGAATGCTTTTGAACAGCTTTTTATCCATGCTATCTCCCAATTTCATATAATCTGCCTCCACTATAGCATTGGCGGGCGGGGCCAGTCAACGGAATCCGGGCGATTTAAGCAAAGTTTAATGAAATGTTCCGCCTCCATAAAAATTTCCTTGACAAAGGGGCCTGGCAGGCCTATAATCATAGTAAACATATAGGAATTAAGAAGTTTTGAAAGGAGCGTCTCTATGTCGCACTTCATTTACGCGGACCATGCGGCCACCACGGCCGTCTCCGATACCGCCCTCCAGGCCATGCTCCCCCACTTCACCACGGCCTACGGCAACCCCTCCAGCCTGTACCGCTTTGCCCAGGAGGGCAAGACCGACCTGGAGCGGGCGCGGGCGGAGATCGCCGCCTGCCTCAACGCCCGGCCGGAGGAGATCTACTTCACCTCCGGCGGTACGGAGGCGGATAACTGGGCCCTGCGGGGGGTGGCCGAGCTCATGGCCCTGAAGGGGCGGAAGGGCGGCCACATCATCACCTCCGCCATCGAGCACCACGCCGTCCTCCACACCGCCCAGTATCTGGAGAAGCAGGGCTATGAGGTCACCTACCTGCCGGTGGACGGGCGGGGGCTGGTGGACCCCGCCGCCCTGGAGGGGGCGATCCGGCCGGACACCATCCTTATCTCCATCATGGCCGCCAACAACGAGATCGGCACCATAGAGCCCGTCGCCGAGCTGGGCCGCATCGCCCGGGCCCACAAGGTGCTCTTTCACACCGACGCGGTGCAGGCCGTGGGCCATATCCCCGTGGACGTGGAGGCGTGGAATGTGGACCTGCTCTCCCTGTCCGCCCACAAGTTCCGCGGCCCCAAGGGAGTGGGCGCCCTGTACGTGAAAAAGCCCCTGCGCCTGCCCGCGCTCATCCAGGGCGGCGGCCAGGAGAAGGGCCGCCGCTCCGGCACCGAGAACGTCCCCGGCGCGGTGGGCATGGCCGCCGCCCTGCGGGAGGCGGTGGACGGCCTGAGCCGGGAGTCCCCCCGCCTGGCCGCCCTGCGGGACAGGCTCATCGACGGCCTGACCGGGCTTCCCTACACCCGCCTCACCGGCGACCCGGTGAACCGCCTGCCCGGCACCGCCTCCTTTGTCTTTGAAGGGGTGGAGGGAGAGGCCCTGCTGCTCCACCTGGACGCCAGGGGCATCTGCGCCTCCTCCGGCTCGGCCTGTTCCTCCGCGTCCCTGGACCCCTCCCACGTGCTGCTGGCCATCGGCCTGCCCCACGCCATTGCCCACGGCTCCCTGCGGCTCTCCCTGGGCGCGGAGAATACCGAGGCGGACGTGGACTACATTTTGAAGGAAGTGCCCCAGGTGGTGGCGTATCTCCGGGAGCTGTCCCCCGTATGGGACCGGGACGCACAGAAGCCCACCTGGGAGCTGTAACTGGAAAGGAGAAACTGCTATGCTGTATTCCGATAAGGTGATGGACCACTTTGAGCACCCCAGGAACGTGGGGGAGATAGAACATGCCGACGGGGTGGGCCAGGTGGGCAACCCCAAGTGCGGCGACATCATGAAGATGTACCTGAAGATCGACGGGGACGTGATCACCGACGTGAAGTTCAAGACCTTTGGCTGCGGCTCGGCCATCGCCACCTCCTCCATGGCCACCGAGATGATCAAGGGAAAGACCATCGCGGAGGCCATGACCCTGACCAACGCCGCCGTGGCGGAGGCTCTGGACGGCCTGCCCGCCTACAAGATGCACTGCTCCGTTCTGGCGGAGGAGGCCATCAAGGCCGCCCTGGCCGACTACTACCGCCGCCAGGGCCGGGAGGTGCCCGAAGCCCTCCGCCTGCCCTGTGAGGAGGAGGAGCACGGCTGCTGCTCCTGCGGCCACTGAGCCAGGACACGCAAGGCCCCGGAATCGAAGCGGTTCCGGGGCTTTTTTCTTGACAGAGGGCGGGGCTTGTCATAAAATAGGACGGAACTTTGTGAGAAATAAGGGAGTATGGGTCCGTGATCGAGTTAAAACACATTTCCAAGACCTTTCCCACGGCCGACGGCGTGTTTCAAGCCCTGGACGACATCAATCTGACCATCCGGGACGGGGACATCTTCGGCATCGTGGGCATGAGCGGCGCGGGCAAGTCCACCCTGGTGCGCTGCATCAACCTGCTGGAGCGCCCCACGGCGGGCCAGGTGGTCATCGACGGACAGGATCTCATGGAGCTGTCCGCCCCCCAGCTGCGTGAGAAGCGCCGCTCCATCAGCATGATCTTCCAGCAGTTCAACCTGCTCATGCAGCGCACCTGCCTGGGCAACATCTGCTTCCCCATGGAGACCGCCGGGGTGCCCAAGGGGGAGGCGCGCAAGCGCGCCCTGGAGTATCTGGACATCGTGGGCCTGCCCGACAAGGCCAACGCCTACCCGGCCCAGCTCTCCGGCGGCCAGAAGCAGCGCATCGCCATCGCCCGCGCCCTGGCCTCCAATCCCAAGGTGCTGCTGTGCGACGAGGCCACCTCCGCCCTGGACCCCACCACCACCCGCAGCATCCTCAAGCTGATCCAGGACATCAACCGGCGCATGGGCATCACCGCCGTGATCATTACCCACGAGATGGCGGTGGTGGAGGAGATCTGCTCCCACGTGGCCATCCTGGAGCGCGGCCGCATGGTGGAGACCGGCACAGTGGAGGCGGTGTTCTCCAACCCTCAGACCGAGGCAGGCCGCCGGCTGGTGTTCCCGGAGGGGGCCAACATCGACAAGTTTCCCGTGGCGGGCGTGGTGCGGGTGGTGTTCAACGGCGGCTCCTCCTACGAGCCCCTCATCGCCTCCCTGGCCATCGACTGCGGTGTGAAGGTGAACATACTGGGGGCCGACACCCGCAACGTAAACGGCAAGGCTTTCGGCTCCATGCTGCTGGGCCTGCCCGAGGATCATGGCGAGGCCACCCGTGCCATGAGCTATCTGAAGGCCCAGAAGGACGTCACCGTGGAGGAGGTGCCCGACTACCATGGATAAATTTATGCAGCAGATGCGCGAGGCCTTTGCCAACGAGGCCCTGTGGAAGGAGTTCCAGACTGGTATCTGGGACACCATCTACTCCACCGTGGCGGCCACTCTGGTGGCCTGCGTCCTGGGCATTATCCTGGGCATTATCCTGGTGGCGGGGGAGGAGGACGGCGTGCGCCCCCTGCCCGGCCCGGTGATGAAGGTGCTCAACTTTGCCATCAACATCCTGCGCTCGGTGCCTTTCCTGATCCTGATGATCATGGTGCTTCCCCTGAGTGAGCTCCTGGTGGGTACCACCATCGGCACTGTGGCCTCCATCCCTCCCCTGATTATCGCCTCGGCCTCCTTCGTGGCCCGGCTGGTGGAGACCTCCCTGCGGGAGGTGGACAAGGGGGTCATCGAGGCCGCCCAGTCCATGGGCTGCTCCCCCTTCCAGATCATCTGGAAGGTGATTTTGCCGGAGAGCCTGCCCTCCCTGGTGGCCAGCTTCACCACCGCATTTATCACCATTCTGGGCTACGGCGCCATGGCTGGCGCCATCGGCGGCGGCGGCCTGGGCAAGATTGCCATCAACTACGGCTATTATAAATACAACTATGCGGTGATGCTCATCGCCGTGGTCTTTATTGTGATTTTGGTGCAGATTTTCCAGTCACTGGGTACCTCCCTGGCCACCCGGACGGACCACCGCATCACCAACCGGGCGGGGCGAAGAAAGCTCCGCCGGAACGTCAGCCGGCAGATCAACCGGGACAAGCGCAGCCCCGGCGGCATGTGAATTTTGGAGGGGGCGGCAAAGCAGTTGCTTTGCCGCCCTCTCTTTTTTGTGCAGAATATGCGATTGACAGGAGCGCCTTCCGGTTGTAAACTAAGTGCAACCCAAGCGGAACTGAATAACGCCCCTCAAACGCGAGGAAGAGAAGAGTAGCCAGAGAGATACGGCACAGAGAGCCCGGAATGGTGGAAACGGGTACGGAAGGCTTTGGGGAAGATGGTCTCGGAGCGGCGCGGCTGACTGCCACAGGCACAGGCCGCGACGGGAGCGCCCGTCAGCGCGCGGGAGTATGCCAGTACTCCATAAGGCCCCTGTCGTGAGGCAGGGGTGAAGCAAGGTGGTACCACGAAGCCGGAAGGCTCTCGTCCTTGAATTTGGATTCAAGGGCGTTTTTTTGTGCTCTGATTTGGGAATACCACCTCCCTTTGAGGAACAATGAAAAGGAGAAATGCACCATGAAGAAGCTCGCATCCCTGCTCCTGTCCGGCGCCCTGGCCCTCGGCCTGCTGGCCGGCTGCGGCGGCACCCCCGGTACCGCCGACACCCCCGCCGCCCCCACCCAGACCGGCTCCCTGGAGGGCACCACCCTGAAGGTGGGCGCCTCTCCCGCTCCCCACGCCGAGATCCTGGCCGTGGTGAAGGAACTGCTGGCGGAGGAGGGAATCAACCTGGAGATCGTGGAGTTTACCGACTACATTCAGCCCAACACCGCGGTGGAGAACGGCAGCATTGACGCCAACTACTTCCAGCACATCACCTATCTGAACAACTTCAACGCCGAGAACGGCACCCACCTGGTGAGCGTGGCCGACGTACACTACGAGCCCTTCGGCATCTACGCCGGCAAGACCGCCAGCCTGGAGGAGCTCCAGGACGGCGCGCAGATCGGCGTGCCCAACGACCCCACCAACGGCGGCCAGCGGTCCCCACCGCCCCCCCCAGGGGCGGCCGCGCCCTGCTGCTCCTCCAGGAGCAGGGCCTCATCACTTTGAAGGAGGATGTGGGCCTGGAGCCCACCAAGCTGGACATCGCGGAGAACCCCCACAACTATGAGATCGTGGAGATGGAGGCCGCCCAACTCCCCCGCTCCCTGGGCAGCCTGGACATCGCCGTCATCAACGGCAACTACGCCATCCAGGCCGATCTGAAGGTGGCCGACGCCCTGGCGATTGAGTCCGCCGAGGGCACCGCCGGCACCGCTTATGTCAATGTGCTGGCCGTCAAGGAGGGCCGGGAGAGCGACCCCGCCATCCAGGCTCTGGCAAAGGCCCTGTGCAGCGACGAGGTCAAGGCGTTCATTGACGAGACCTATGCCGGCGCTGTGCAGGCGGTGTTCTAAGGTCCTATTCACACAGACGGCCCGCGAAGCGGGCCGTCTCATTCGACTAAAATCCTATTGATTTTGTAGGAATTTGGTGGTATACTGCTGAATAGAATCTAAATTATGAGGGAGGTATTACCTATGCAGATTGCAAATACACTGCCCGAGCTGATCGGGAACACCCCCCTGCTTCGGCTGGAGCGGTTTGCCCCCGGGGCAGGGGTGCTGGCCAAGCTGGAGAGCTTTAACCCCCTGTCCTCCGCCAAGGACCGGGCAGGCCTTTACATGATTTTGGACGCCGAGGAGAGGGGCCTGCTCCAGCCCGGCGCGGTGATTGTGGAGCCCACCAGCGGCAACACCGGCGTGGCCCTGGCCTACATCGGCCGCCAGCGGGGCTACCGGGTGGTGCTCACCATGCCGGAGACCATGAGTCAGGAGCGGCGCAGCCTGCTGGCCGCTCTGGGGGCGGAGCTGGTGCTCACCGAAGGAGCCCGGGGTATGGGCGGCGCCATTGAGCGGGCGAAGGAGCTGCTGGAGAGCACCCCCGGCGCGTGGATGCCCGACCAGTTCAACAACCCCGCCAACGCCCGGGCCCACTACGAGACCACCGGTCCCGAGCTGTGGCGGGACACCGACGGCGGCGTGGACGTGCTGGTGGCGGGAGTGGGTTCCGGCGGCACCATCACCGGCGCGGGCCGCTATCTGAAGGAGCAGAACCCCGCCATCCGCGTGGTGGCGGTGGAGCCGGCTGAGTCCCCCGTCCTCTCCGGCGGCCGGCCGGGGCCCCATAAGATCCAGGGCATCGGCGCGGGCTTCGTCCCCGGCACCCTGGACATGGGGGTGGTGGACGAGGTGGTGGCCGTCACCGGCGACGAGGCAGGCAAAACG
>OBUT01000362.1_pt1 | contig 12634 bp, 6 predicted proteins | sample 1475941 | NCBI WGS metagenome assembly OBUT01 (sample SAMEA2579956, study PRJEB22360) | human gut metagenome | biome: human gut; feature: human-associated habitat; material: faeces | place: Denmark | collected 2008/2010
GACCGCGGTGTCCCCCCCGGGGCCCACGCGCGGGGGGGCCCCCCCGCCAGTGAACTGGATGCGCAGGGCTCCCCCCGGCGGGCAGGCCAGAGCCACGGCCTCTGCCGCCCGCTCGGGGGAGAGATCCTCACCCGCCGGCCCGCTCCCGGCGTAGCAGTAGCCGCAGGCCAGATTACAGCGGTTGGTGAGGCGCAGCACCAGGGTGTCCAGCCCGCCCTTCATTGAAAGCCGTCCTCCATCACGCCCTCCATGTCCATGTAGATGCGCCGGATGGCCCGCAGCTCCTCCTCACCCGCCTGCCACATACCCCGCTGGTGGGCCTCCAGGAAGCGTTCGCTCATCTGGAGCACCGCCGCGTCGTTGACCTGCTCCATCCACCGGCGGGTCTCCTCGTCCAGGAGGAACTGCCGCGCCATGGCGTCGTACATCCAGTTGGAGGCCACCTCCGCTGCCGCGTCCCAGCCAAAAAAGGTGTCAAAGGTGGTGGACAGCTCCTGGGCGCCCTTGTAGCCGTGGCGCTTCAGGCCCTCCAGCCACTTGGGATTGAGGATGCGGCTGCGCATGACCCGGGCCAGCTCGGTCTCTACACGGGCGGTCTCCGGTCGGGCGGGGTCGGCGGTGAGGCCCGCCACGGAGACGGGCCTCTGCCCGCTGCAGTCCCGGACGCAGGCGATCAGGCCGCCATGATAGCTGTAAAAATCGTCGCTGTCCAGCATGTCGATCTCCACCGACGACTCGTTCTTGATGGTCATCCCCACGGAGGACAGCTGGCTGCGGAACAGCTCCGGCATGGCCTGGCCGTGGAAGCGGCTGCTGTACCCGTGGGCGCTCCAGAGGGTGTAGACCTGGCTCAGATCCCTCCAGCTCTCCCAGTTCTGGCTGTGGATGGCCTTGCTCACCCCTGCGCCGTAGGTGCCGGGTGGGCAGCCGAACACCCGCAGGGATGCTTGCTCCAACGCCTCATTTTCGCTCAGGCCCTCGGCCACCAGCCGCTTCCGCTCCTGGTCGGTGTGCTTTTTGACAAAGTTCTGCTCCGGGGGCTCATCCAGGCCGGCCACGGCCAGCACCGCCCGCTCCACCAGCTCCACCACGTTGGGGAAGGTGTCCCGGAACAGGCCGCTGATGCGCAGCACCGCGTCGATGCGGGGGCGGCCCAGCTCCGCCAGGGGGATGGGCTCCACCCCCACCACCTTGTCCGTCTGGCCCAGATAGCGGGGGCGCACCCCCATCAGGGCGAACACCTCTGCGATGTCCTCTCCGTTGGTTTTCATGCACTCGTCGGAGTAGACCACGATCGCCACACTCTCCGGCCAGGGTTCCCCCTTCTGGGCCCGGTAGGCGTCGACCGCCTGCTCCGCCAGCGCCTGTCCCACCGTCCATGCCGCCCGGCTGGGTACGGCGGCGGGGTCGATGGCGTAAAAGTTCCGGCCCGTGGGCAGGATGTGGGCATTCCCCCGGGAGGGACTGCCTCCGGGCAAGGGCGGGACAAAGCGCCCCTCCACCCCCGCCAGCAGCAGATCCAGCTCGTCCGTGGTTTGGCGCAGCCGGGGCGCCGCCTGGGTGCAGACAAAGTCCAGCACCCGCGCCAGCGGGGTGGTGTCCCCCGGAAAGCCCTCCTCCGCCAGGAGCTCCGCCGCAGCCTCCGGCCGGTAGCCCTCCGCCGACAGGCGGGCAAAGAGCCGCCGGGCCGTCGCAATCGCCCCGTCCACAATGCGCAGGGCGGTGCGCCCGTCGGGGTAGAGCCGCTCCGGCGCGGCCCGCAGCTCCTCGGGCGCCCACCCCTGGGCCAGCAGTATGCTGTCCTCCAGGGCGGGCACGGCGCCGTTTGGCACCCGCACCAGGGCTCGGGCCAGGTGGTCGAAGCGCTCCCCCTCTGGGGGCTGGCCGTAGATGTGCAGGCCGTCCCGCACCAGGGAGGTCTTGATGCGGCTCATCCAGCGGTGGAGGCGGGCCACCCCATCCTCCGGCTCGGCCTCCAGATCCGCCCGCTCCATCTGGAGGTCGGCAGTCACCTCCAGCTCCTCCGCCAAGGTGAAGATCCGCTCCAGCAGTGCGGGCACCTGGGCAGGCCGGGCCTGGCGGGCGTGATAGTAGCCGTCGATGGCCTCGTCCAGATCGGTGAGGCCGCCGTAGGTGTCCGCGTCGTCCATGGAGGGGATCAGGTGGTCGAGTATGCAGGCGTAGGAGCGGCGCTTGGCCTGCATCCCCTCCCCCAGGATGCTGATGTTGTAAATGTAGAGGTGGGGCATCCCGCCGATGCAGATGTCGCCGAAGCAGCCGGAGGACAGGCCGATCTCCTTGCCCGGTAGCCACTCCAGGGTGCCGTGGGTGCCCACGTGGAGCACCACGTCCGCCCCGAACACCTCGTCCACCCAGCGGTAAAAGGCCAGGTAGGAGTGGGGCGGGGTGCTGTCGGTGCTGTGGTAGAGCTCCTCCGCCCGCTCCGGCGCCGAGCGCATGGGCTGCACCCCCACAAAGAGGCTGCCGTTTCGGATACCGGGGATGACGATCTGGCCCCCGGACACCATCACGGTGCCCGGGGCGGGGCCCCAGCTCTCCTCCATCTGGGCCCGGGTCTCGGGGTTAAGACGGTCGAACCACCCCCGATACTGCTCCGCCGGCACCGTGGCCTCCGCCCGCTCCAGCGCGGCCTCCGGGGAGAGCCAGCGGTTGTCGTTGGTCACCGCCGCCCGGATGCGGGCAATGATCTCCGCCCCGCTGGAAAAGGAGTAGGCTGTGCGCAGGCCCTGGTTCTCCAGGGCCCGCACCACCCGGAATACCGTCTCCGGCGTGTCCAGGCCGTGGGCGCTGCCGATGGTGTCGCTGCGGGGCGGCATGTTGTGAAAGATGACGGCCACCTTTTTCTCCGGCATGGGCTTGCGGGCCAGTTCCGCCCAGCGGCAGGCCAGCTCCGCCACCCTCGTCACCCGGTCGGGCAGGGGGAGGCACACCTTCCGCCCGTCCGCCGTCCGCTCCGTCACCGCGTAGGGCACGGAAATGAGCTGCCCGTCAAACTCCGGCTGGTAGACGCACACGGGCAGGGAGACCAGATCCAGGCCCCGGATATCCCGCCGGTACTCGTCAGCACTGAAGTAGGTGGTGAGTCCCTGGATCACCGGCAGGCCCCAGTTCTCAAACACGCTGGCGGGCACCTGGCCCGCCCGGGCCTCCCGCCCGGCCAGGGTGGTCAGGCTGAAGCCGTAGGACACCACCAGCGCCCCCGGAATGGGGGTGCCGTCCGCCCTGCGGTAGAACCGCTCCATCCGGTAGAGGATGCCCTGCTCCGTCCCGTGGTCGGCGGCGAAGGAGTCGGACAGGGCGTATGGGACGCCCCCCCGGGCCTGAATGGCCCGCAGCAGGGCGTCCACATGCTCCAGATTGCCGGTTCTGGCGTAGTGGTCATGGATCAGCACACCGATGACCGGCCGGATCTCGGCGGCCATCCGTGTCCGGTACCCCGCCTCCCTCTCCGGCGGCAGGAAGCCCTCCAGGGTGTACACCCCCTGCCCCCGGGGCGGGCTCGGAGGGCTGAGGGGATAATCCCCGCCGAAGCGGCCGTTGAGGGCGCAGAGCACCAGCCCCTCCAGATCCGCCGGGCTCCCCGCCTGGTAATAGCTGTCCAGCGCGGCGTAGAGGGCCGGCTCCAGCCCCAACCTGGGGAGCAGCTCGGCCAGCTCGTCCCCCATGGTGGAGGTAAAATAGACCGGCCGCCCCTCCAGCGCCTCCCACAGCCGGGAAAAGCAGTACAGGTTCTGAATCGAGCCATGGGAGGCCAGAAAGGCCATGTCCGCCGCCGCGCCGTCGGCCAGAAGGGCCCGCTCCAGCCCGGCGTCGGCATTTATCTCCCGCACGGAGTAGACCCTGCCCTCCACCGCGCCGGGGTACCGGCGCTCCAGGGCGGCCAGGGCCTGAGGCAGGGCCCAGAGCCGGTATTCATTCATAAGCACGAAAAGTAGCTTTACCATAGACGCCTCCTTAACCCGCCGCCGGGCTGTGGCCGCGCACCAGCTGGGCCAGCGGCCTGGCCCGCAGCTCCTCCACCCGGTAGCAGGGCGCACCCATCACCTGGGCCACCTGAGCCGCCAGCCCCAGAGAGACAAACTGCCGCTCGGTGTCGATCACCACCGCTGGGATGTGGGCCTCCGCCACCCGCCGGGCGGCCCGCAGGGCCTCCTCCACCGGGTCGCCGCCCCGGCTGAAATTGGCCCGGCCGTCGGTGATGAGCACCAGCAGGGGCAGGGAATCCCGCACCCGGCGGCGCTGCCGCTCCAGCATGCGGCGGGCCTCCTCCAGCCCCGCGGGCAAAGGGAAGCCGCGTGGCCAGCGGGGTCCGCCCGCCGGTGGGGAGGGCCTGGAGCTCCCGCTGGGCCAGCTCCACGCTGCGGGTGAGCTCCAGCACAGCGGCGGCCTCCCCGCCCCGGAAGGTCACCAGCCCCACCTGATCCCGCTTCTGGTAGGAGTCCATCAGCATGGAGAGCACCGCCTCCTTGACCTCCTTCATCCGCCTGGCCGCACCCATGGAGCCGCTGGCGTCCACGGCGAACACGATGTCCGCACCCACGCGGCTTTCCCGCACCTTCACCCGCAGGTCGGGGGGCAGGATGACCAGGCCGGACTGCCCGCCGCCCCGGCTCCACTGATAGGGGGCGGCGGCCCGCAGCGTGGCGCCCACCGCCAGATCTTCCGCCTTCCCCCGGGGGATGCGGTCGCCCACGGCCCGCCCCCGCCGGGTGGCGGAGCGGGTCTTGCTGCGCCGCCCGCTGCCCCGGCGGGCCAGGCGGTCTGCCCGGGTGGTGAGCAGGGCTCTCACCTCGTAGAGGTCCTCCCCCTGCTCCAACCGCTCTCGGGACGGCCCCTGCTCCGTGGGTGGCGCGGGGGCCTGAACCCCCTCCTGCGGCGGCCCGTCGGCGGGGTGAGACTCGTCCGCCGGTCCATCCCCGCCCCCGGCCTGTCCGTCCGCTCCAGATCCCTGAGGGGGCTCCTCCCCTCTCTCCTGTCGCGGGGGCGGGCCTTCGCTTCCCTCCCGCCTGCGGTGGGGCAGGGCCAGCTCCGCCGCCGTGTGGAGATCCTCCAAGTTGATGTAAGTGCGCCCGGCCAAGGCGGCCAGGGCGCGGGCGGTGTGCAGGATGGCCAGCTCCGCCCGGTGCCCGGCGGCGTTGGCCTGCCGGGCCAGCAGGCAGGCGGCCTGCTCCTCCGCCTCCCCCACGTCCACCTGGGGCAGCAGGGCGCGGGCGGCGGCCAGCTGCCCGGCCAGCCGCTCCTCCCGCCGGGCCCACTGGGCGCGAAAGGCGGCGGGGTTTTCCTCAAAGGCCAAGCGGCGGCGCACCACCTCTTTCCGGGCCTCCGGCTCCCGCTCCCCCGTTACCGCCACATAGAGGCCGAAGCGGTCCAGCAGCTGGGGGCGGAGCGTCCCCTCCTCCGGATTCATGGTGCCCACCAGGGCGAAGCGGGCGGGGCAGGTGTGGGAGATGCCGTCCCGCTCCACCCGGCACACTCCGGTCTCCAGCGTGTCCAGCAGGGCGGCGGTCAGGGCGGAGGGGAGCAGATTTACCTCGTCGGCATAGAGCACCGCCCCGTCGGCCCGGGCCAGCAAACCGGGCTGGAAGGTTCTGCAGCCGGTGCGCACCGCCGCCTCCAGCTCCACACCGCCCAGCAGCATGTCCTCCGTGGCGCTTACCGGCAGCTCCAGCAGGCGCACTCCCTCCAGGCCGCCCAGGGCCCGCACCAGAGTGGACTTGGCCGTCCCCTTTTCCCCGCACAGCAGCACCCCGCCGATGCGGGGCTCCACCGCCAGGCAGAGGAGGGCCTGCTTTGCCCGCTCCTGCCCCACCACGGCGGTGAAAGGATACAAGGGCCTATCCATAGAACAGCGCCTCCCAGTCGATGCCGGCATCTCCAGCCTGCTCAAACGGGGCCCGGCGCAGGCGGTGGGGCAGGGCCAGTTCCGCCGCCCGCCGCAGCTCCTCCATTCCGGCCTCCGTCCGGCCCTCCAGAGCCGCCAGAGCCCGTGCCGTCTTGAGCATGGTGATGTCCGCCCGGTGGCCGTCCACCTGGAGGGCGGTGCACACCCGGGCCACGGTATCGAACAGGGGCTCGGGCAGGGACACCTGGGGCAGCAGGGCCTGGGCCGACCCGATCCGACGCCGGAGGGCCTCCTGCTCCGGCGCCCAGCGGGCGCAGAAGGCGGCGGGGTTTTCCTCAAAGGCCAGGCGGCGGCGCACCACCTCCTTGCGGGCCTCCGCCTCCTGTTCGCCGTGCACCTCCACCATCAGGCCGAAGCGATCCAGCAGCTGGGGCCGCAGATCCCCCTCCTCCGGGTTCATGGTGCCCACCAGGATGAAGCGGGCCGGATGGCTGTAGGAGATCCCCTCCCGCTCCACGGTGTTGACCCCCATGGCGGCGGAGTCCAGCAGCACGTCCACAATGTGATCCTCCAGCAGGTTGATCTCGTCCACGTAGAGGATATTTCCATTGGCCTGGGCCAGCAGGCCGGGCTCAAAGGCGCGGACGCCCTCCTTCAGCGCCCGCTCCAGATCCAGGGTGCCCACCACCCGGTCCTCGGTGGCGCTTACGGGGAGCTCCACCACTCGGCGGCGGTAGGGAACGGCGCGGCGGGCCGGGCTGGACCGGCACTCGTCGCACAGCGCCTCACCATCCATCCGGCAGTGGAAGGGGCACCCCTCCGCCACCTCCACCTCGTCCATCAGCTCTGCCAAACCGCGCACCGCCGTGGACTTGGCCGTTCCTTTCTCCCCCTGGATCAGCACGCCGCCCAGGCGGGGCTCCACCAGGTTGAGCAGCAGCGCGGTTTTCAGCTTTTCCTGCCCCACCAGGGCTGAGAAGGGGTATTCGTATCGTTCCATTTGCGCATGACCGCCTTTCTGTATCGGGAAGATGAACGCAAAAAACCGGGGTCGGAGCGTGCTCCGATCCCGGTTTTCCTGCAAACAGTTCATCCCCCGCCTACGGGGGATATTCCTCTGCCGCACACTGGCTCCTGAGATCCGAAGAGCATGTCCTGTGCACGCAGCAGGCAGGTTTTCTGACTCATGCGTCTCCGTCCACGCCAGCCTTCCCGGCATTACCTGCCAGTGGCATTTTTGGCGGGACTCCGCAATTACAGCAGCGGCCCTGTGCGGGAGTTTCACCCGGCTTCCCTTTTCCGTCTCCACCCGGAGGGGAGACGCACCTGTGCGTTCGCTATTTTATTTGTAGCAACTTGATTGTATTCCCCATTTTATTCGTTGTCAATCGTTAATTTCCTTTCGGAGAGATTTTGCCCATTCTGAGGTGGAGGCGAACTGCCGTAAGTGCCTGCCAAACGCCTTTTGCGGGCGGAAACCCGCACCCACTTCTCGGGAGAAGCGCACAGCGTGCGGCAAAGTGCAGAGAGGGACAAGCCAGGGAGCGACCGCCGTCACGGCCGTGTCACCCCTGTGTGCCGGTTTCGGGGCAGGGGTGGGGCAGGGCCCCCTGAAACGGGATTTTGGCGGCGTTAGGCCGCGTGTGGGCAAGTGGTTCCTGGGCGGGAGTGTCACGGAAAATCTGCCCTCCCAGAGTAGCATGAATTCCAGAGAGAAAAGGCCTCCGGGGGCCCGATTCTGGGTTCTCCGGAGGCGTTCGATTTTAGTACTAGGATAAAGGACCGACGTCGGTGAACCGCCGCCGGCCCAATCACAACGCCCCGCAGTGCGGGGCGTGCCAAGGGGTTGCGGGATTTCGGCTCAGACCAAGCTTAGGTGGTCGCTGAAGGCGGAGTTCGAAGTTTTAGGTGATCGGTAGTATTGAGAAAGGCAGTGTTACCAGCTGGTTCCAGCCTTTTTGACCGCCGCTGTGGGGGCGTTTGGGCTGGGGACATCCTTCCACGCCGGGGTACGCAAATCCTGCGCCACATAAAACAAAGATAGGGTCTTTTGCGCTGGACGGGAAATGATACGTTGTAACAAAGAAAAGGCAAATGATAATGTTCTGTTAACTCTGCGTCGTTGGCCTAGCTATTTCTCCTCTTCTGCGGTATGTTGTGTTGCTGCAAAGGAGGTAATAAGCCATGGCAAAACGTAGAGCCAACGGGAAGGGAAACCTCCGCAAGCGCAAGGACGGTCGCTGGGAGGGCCGGTACACCGCCGGCCGCGACCCGGAGACGGGCAGGGCCATCTACAAGAACGTCCTGGGAAAAACCCAGGCAGAGGCCAAGGCCAAGCTGAAACAAGCAATCGAGGAAGCGAAAGGACTGGACACGGCCAAGGTTGGCCGGTACACGGTGGGGCAGTGGATGGAGGTGTGGTTTGAGCACTACGCCAAGATAAAAGTACGGCCATCCTCCCACCAGACCTACCGGGGCTACATCGACAACCACATCAAGCCCAACATTGGCAAGGTCCCCCTGGAAAAACTCACTCCTCTGGAATTGCAGAAGTTCTACAAGAAGCTGCTGGAGCAGGGAAGGGCAGGCCGGCTGGAGTCCAGGCACCAGGCCAAGGGGCTGAGCCCCAAGACCGTGCGGAACATCCACCAGATCATCTCCTCTGCGATGAACTTAGCCAGGGAGCAGAAACTGATCACCGCAAATCCTGCGGAGGGCTGTGCCCTGCCCCGGCTGGAGCACAAGGAGATGAAAACCCTGCTGGTGGAGCAGCTCCAGTCCTTCCTGAGAGAGTCCAAGGACAGCGGCGTGTTTGAGCTCTACTATCTGGAATTGGCTACTGGGCTCCGCCGGGGAGAACTTCTCGGCCTGAAATGGGTGGACATTGATTTGGAGCGGGGTGACCTCCGGGTACGGCGGCAGATCGCCCGGATCAACGGCGAGGTGGTGGAGGCGCCCCTGAAAACGAAAAACGCCTACCGCACCCTGCCGCTGGCAGAGGATACGATAGGCGTTCTGGAGGCACAGAGGAAGAAAACGGGGAGCAGCTCCTGGGTGTTCCCCAGCCCAACGGGTGTGCCGATTTTCCCGGACAGTGTGCTGCATATGCTCCACCGGGTGCTGAAAGGGGCGGGACTCCCTAGGGTCAGATTCCACGATCTGCGCCACACCTTTGCCATCCTGGCCCTCCAGAACGGGGTAGACGTGAAAACGGTATCCGGGATGCTGGGACACTTCAGCGCTGGGTTCACCCTGGACACCTATGCCCATGTGACCACAGCCTCCCAGCGCCAGGCGGCCAAGACGATGGACGGTATCCTCTCTGGTAGTCTCCAGCCCTGAACGCTCCGAGATCCCGTATGGGTCACGGTTTGGGTCAGATAAAAACGGCAAAAATAATCAGCCAAAAAAGTGATAAAAACAAGAGGAAACCCGTCAGAATCCACGGATTCTGACGGGTTTATGGTTGCGGGGGATGGATTTGAACCACCGACCTCCGGGTTATGAGCCCGACGAGCTACCAAGCTGCTCTACCCCGCGATATGGTGCCGGAGACCGGGGTCGAACCGGCACGGGATTCCTCCCACGGGATTTTAAGTCCCGGGCGTCTGCCAATTCCGCCACTCCGGCGTGGAGGGCTCCAGTCTCTTGCTTTTAAGTGCTCAATTAGAATACCACAGCCAAAGCCTCTTGTCAACCCTTATTTTTAAAAAGCCGCCCGACAGGAATCGTACACATCTTTCCCTCCCTCCGGCATATACTGATATGTACACGACTTACGAAGGAGGTATCCCCATGCAACACACGCAGCAGGACGAAACCATTCTGCGCACCGAGCCAAAGGAAGACATAGATGACCTGATTTTCCGCGCCGATCCCGGCTGGATGGTCAGTGAGCGATAAAACCGCCCGCCCTCGGGCGGTTTTTTCCTGCCGCTCTCTTTACAATTTCCACTCTTTTGGATATAATATGAGGGCTATTTTATGGAAATGAGTGTGGTTTTACATGCTTCAGTTTGATGAATACAAGGTAAAGCTCAACAATCTGCGCCCAGAGCTGGACGAGCTGGACCAGGCCTTGGGCCTGGAGACGGCCATCCGGGAGGTGGAGATGCTGGAGTCGGAGAGCGCTTCCGACGGCTTTTGGGACAACCTGGAGAAGGCCCAAAAGGTGCAGCAGCGGGTCAAGCAACTACGGGACAAGATTGAGGGCCAGCAAAAGCGCAAGACCCAGTGGGACGACCTGATGACCCTGTGTGAGTTGGGCAACGAGGCCGAGGACGAGACTCTGGTCCCCGAAGTGGAGGAGGGCTTCGCCAAGCTGGAGGCCGAGATAGAGGAGGCCAAGCTGTCCACTCTGCTCACCGGCGAGTATGACGGCTCCAATGCCATCCTCACCTTTCACGCCGGCGCGGGCGGCACCGAGGCCCAGGACTGGGCCCAGATGCTCTTCCGCATGTACACCCGCTGGGCGGAGCGCCACGGCTACGTGTGCAAGACGCTGGACTACCTGGACGGCGACGAGGCCGGCCTCAAGAGCGCCACCATTTCCATCGAGGGTGAGAATGCCTACGGCCACCTCAAGAGTGAGCACGGCGTGCACCGGCTGGTCCGGGTCTCCCCCTTTGACGCCAACGCCCGGCGTCAGACCTCCTTCGCCGCGCTGGAGGTCATGCCGGAGATTCCCGACGATGTAGAGGTGGACATCCGCCCGGAGGATGTCGAGATGCAGGTGTTCCGCTCCTCCGGTGCCGGCGGCCAGCACATCAACAAGACCTCTTCCGCTGTCCGCCTGATCCACAAGCCCACCGGCATTGTGGTTTCCTGTCAGACCGAGCGCAGCCAGTTTCAGAACCGGGACACCTGTATGCGGATGCTGCGCTCCAAGCTGGTGGAGCTTCAGATGCAGGCCCATGCCGAGAAGATCTCCGACATCAAGGGTGTACAGCTCAAGATCGAGTGGGGCAGCCAGATCCGTTCTTACGTGTTTATGCCCTACCAGTTGGTAAAGGACAACCGTACCGGCTATGAGACCAGCAACATCAACGCCGTGATGGACGGCGAGCTGGACGGCTTCATCAACGCCTATCTGAAGGCGGAGGCCACCGGCAACTGGGCTGAAAAATAAATTATTTCCTACACGAATCTTTTGAGCAGCCGGCTCATAAGATTCGTGTGCTTTTTGCACACTTTTTTTCTCCGCCACCTTGTATTTTTGTTTCCAGTTTGTTACCATTAGGATGCCCCAAAAAACGCCTTTCATAGGGAAAGGCAATGAGGAAAGGTGGAATGTTTTCTATGAGAAAACCCGCAAGCAAATTCCTGTCCCTGTTCCTCGTGCTGGCTATGGTGTGCTCCCTGTTCGGGGCCGCCTTTGCCGCAGAGGAAGAAACCGCAACCCCCTATGTCATTCCCGATGTCGATGGTAAGGTTGTTATTCTCCATACCAACGACACCCACGGCGCGGATCTGGACGAGGAGGGCACTTCCTTCGGCATGGCCGGTGTGGCCCAGCTGAAGAAGGACTTCGAGGCCGCTGGCGCCGATGTGCTGCTGGTCTCTGCCGGCGACTCCATCATGGGCAAGCCCCTGGTGAGCGCCGACCAGGGCAAGAGCGCCATCGAGTTCATGAACGCCGCCGGTTATGATGCCATGACCGTGGGCAACCATGAGCTGGACTTCGGCATCGACAACCTCAAGGCCCTGGCCAAGGATGCCGACTTCCCCATCCTGTGCGCCGACATGACCACTGAGGCCGACGGCAAGACTGTCTTCGACTCCAACAAGATCTTTGAGATCGGCGGCGTGAAGGTGGGCGTGTTCGGCCTGGCCACCCCCGAGACCCTGACCAAGGCCGACGCCTCCAAGATGCCCGGCATCACCTTCCCCCAGACCGACAAGCTGTACGCCGTCGCCCAGGCTCAGGTCGATGAGCTGAACAAGGCCGGCGCCGATCTGATTGTCTGCCTGGGCCACCTGGGCATCGATGACGAGAGCATCGGCAACCGCTCCATCGACGTGTGCGAGCACGTGGATGGCATTGACCTGTTCATCGACGGCCACAGCCACTCCACCACTGCCGATATCATTGCCAAGGTAGGCGATACCAACGTGGTCAACGGCGCCAAGATCGTCTCCACCGGCACCGCTCTGGCCAACGTGGGCGTGGTGATCTACGATCAGGAGACCGGCACCCTGACCGACGAGCTGGTTCCCGCCGCCTCCTACACCAAGACCGACGCCGATGTGGCCAAGCTGGTGGACGACCGCAACACCGCCGTTGATAAAGTCTACGGCGAGAAGATCGCCACCACCGAGGTGGATCTGAACGGCTCCCGCTCCGGCGGCGCGGCCACCGATCCTGTTACCAAGGCCGAGATGACCTTCCCCGAGGGCGAGGGCGTCCGCACCACTGAGACCAACCTGGGCGACTTTGCCGCCGACGCCATCCTGTGGCAGGCCCGCCAGACTCTGGGCGAGGAGAACGTGGACGCCGCGCTGACCAACGGCGGCGGCATCCGCGAGGCTCTGGCCAAGGGCGACATTTCCAAGAAGAGCCTGCTGGCCGTCTTCCCCTTCGGCAACACCGTGGCCACCATCGACGTGACCGGCGCCCAGCTTCTGGAGGCCCTGGAGGCCGCTACCTGCACCACCCCCGAGGCCATCGGCGCCTTCCCCCAGGTGTCCGGCATTGAGTTCACCCTCAACACCGGCGTTCCCTATGTGAACGGCACTCAGTACGCCAACTCTACCTACTACGCTCCTGCCAAT
>OBUT01000363.1_pt1 | contig 12526 bp, 11 predicted proteins | sample 1475941 | NCBI WGS metagenome assembly OBUT01 (sample SAMEA2579956, study PRJEB22360) | human gut metagenome | biome: human gut; feature: human-associated habitat; material: faeces | place: Denmark | collected 2008/2010
ACACTGATATTATATCATGTATTTTGGAAAATTCAAGTGTATTTTCTTATTTTTGTAAAATTCCATAATAATTTCTATGTATTTCCATGAATTGGGTCCGGGTATTATCCCGAAAACAGAAGGGAATCCGCATGCATACGGGAATTTCTCATGGCCGGAACTTGCCAAAACAATTTAAATATGGTTTAATACTATAAGACGAAACATATGTACGCATCTGTACATGGCAATATGGAGGAATAGAATGGCAAAGGAACAATATAATGCGGACAGTATTACGGTGCTGGAAGGATTGGAGGCGGTCCGTAAGCGTCCTGGTATGTATATAGGAGGTGTGGGCTCCAAGGGGTTAAACCATCTGATTTATGAAATCATTGATAATGCGGTGGATGAGCACCTGGCCGGATTCTGCAGCAGTGTGTGGGTGACATTGGAAGCCGACGGTTCCTGTACGGTCCGTGATAACGGACGCGGTATTCCGGTCGGGCTTCACAAAAAGGGCATATCAGCCGCAAGAATCGTACTGTCCACCCTTCATGCAGGCGGTAAATTCGATAACGACGCTTATAAGACCAGCGGAGGACTTCACGGTGTGGGTTCCTCCGTAGTTAATGCCCTGTCGGCCCATATGGACCTTAAGGTTTACAGGGACGGCTTCATCTATCACGATGAATATGAAAAGGGGCGTCCTGTCATCAAGCTGGAGAACGGACTTCTCCCTGTGATTGGAAAGACGCGGGAGACCGGTACCTGTATCAATTTCCTGCCTGACGGCGATATATTTGAGAAAACCCGCTTCAAAGCGGAATGGCTCAAGAGCCGCCTGCACGAGACTGCATACTTAAATCCCAATCTGACCCTTTATTATGAGAACAAGCGGCCCGGAGAGGGGGAGAAGGTGGCCTTCCATGAGCCGGAGGGCATTGTTGCCTATGTGCGGGAGCTGAACTCCGGCAAGACGCCGGTACACGACCCCATTTACTTTAAAGGGACCGTGGACAAGGTGGAGGTGGAGGCCGCCATCCAGTTCGTGGATACATTTGAGGAGAACATACTGGGCTTCTGCAACAACATCTTTACCCAGGAGGGCGGCACCCATCTGGCTGGCTTCAAGACCAAATTCACGGCGCTGATTAACAGCTATGCCAGGGAAATCGGCATTTTAAAGGATAAGGACACCAACTTTACGGGAGCCGATACCAGGAACGGCATGACGGCCGTTATCGCGGTAAAGCATCCCGACCCCATCTTTGAGGGACAGACAAAGACAAAGCTGGCCAGCGCCGACGCTACCAAGGCCGTTTTCACGGTGACAGGGGACGAGCTGCAGCTTTACTTTGACCGCAATGTGGAGGTGTTAAAGGGAGTCATTGGCTGTGCGGAAAAATCAGCCAAGATTCGCCGGGCCGAGGAAAAGGCCAAGACCAACATGCTGACCAAGTCCAAATTTTCCTTTGACAGCAACGGTAAGCTGGCAAACTGCGAGAGCCGGGATGCCTCCAGGTGTGAGATATTCATTGTAGAGGGGGATTCCGCCGGCGGCTCTGCCAAGACTGCCAGGAACCGCCAGTACCAGGCCATCCTGCCCATCAGGGGAAAAATCCTCAACGTTGAGAAGGCGTCCATGGATAAGGTCCTGGCCAATGCGGAAATCAAGACCATGATCAATACCTTTGGCTGCGGTTTCTCAGAAGGATACGGCAATGACTTTGACATCACCAAGCTGCGCTATGACAAAATCATCCTGATGACCGATGCCGATGTGGACGGCAGCCACATCGACACCCTGCTTCTCACCTTCCTTTACCGCTTTATGCCGGAACTGATTTATGACGGTCATGTGTATATTGCCATGCCGCCCCTGTTTAAGGTGATCCCTAAGCGGGGGGAGGAACAGTATCTGTACGATGAAAAGGAGCTGGAGCGTTACAGGAAGACCCATACCGGCGACTTTACGCTGCAGCGCTATAAAGGTCTGGGTGAGATGGACGCGGAACAGCTGTGGGAGACCACTCTGGACCCGGAGCGCCGGGTTCTTAAGCGGGTGGAGATAGAGGATGCCAGGATGGCTACGGAGATAACAGAGATGCTCATGGGCACCGAGGTGGGACCGCGCCGCCAGTTCATTTATGAGCACGCGGACGAGGCGGAGATTGACGCATAGACAGGAGACAATTAGAACATGGCTGAAAAGATATTACGGACTGAATACAGTGAGGAAATGCAGAGAAGCTACATGAACTATTCCATGAGCGTCATCACTGCAAGGGCTATCCCTGATGCGAGGGACGGCTTAAAACCGGTACAGCGCCGGGTCCTCTATGATATGAGGGAGCTCCATCTGGACCACGATAAGCCCCACAGGAAATCGGCGCGTATCGTGGGCGATACCATGGGTAAGTACCATCCCCACGGCGACAGCTCCATTTACGAGACATTGGTGGTCATGAGCCAGAATTTCAAGAAGGGCATGGCCCTGGTGGACGGACACGGCAACTTCGGCTCCATAGAAGGAGACGGGGCAGCCGCCATGCGTTATACGGAGGCGCGTCTGGAGAAGTTTGCGGAGGAGGTCTATTTAAAGGATCTGGATAAAACCGTGAATTTTGTGCCCAACTACGACGAGACGGAAAAGGAACCGGAGGTGCTTCCCGTCAGGGTCCCAAACCTGCTGATTAACGGGGCGGAGGGCATTGCCGTGGGCATGAGCACAAGCATTCCGCCCCACAACCTGGGCGAGGTGGTGGACGCGGTCCAGGCGTATATTGATAATCCGGAGGTGACCACACAGGAGCTGATGGAGTTTATGCCGGGGCCGGATTTTCCCACTGGCGGCGTCATTGCCAATAAGAGCGAGCTGCCGCAAGTTTACGAGACAGGCATGGGCAAAATCAAGCTCAGGGGCAAGTTCGAGGTGGAGCTTGGAAAGCGCAAGGCGGACAAGGATAAGCTGATTATCTCAGAGATTCCCTATACCATGATTGGCGCCGGAATCAATAAGTTTCTGGTGGATGTGGCCGATCTGGTGGAGAGCAAGAAGCTGACGGACGTGGTGGATATCTCCAACCAGTCCAACAAAGAGGGTATCCGCATCGTGCTGGAGCTGCGCAAGGATGCGGATATTGACAAGATAAAAAATATCCTCTATAAGAAGACAAAGCTGGAGGATACCTTTGGGGTCAATATGCTGGCCATTGCGGACGGCCGCCCTGAAACTCTGAACCTGAAGGGAATCCTGAGAAATTTCCTCAACTTTCAGTATGAGAACACGGAGCGCAAATACAATGTCCTTCTCCAGAAGGAAATGGATAAAAAGGAAGTACAGGAAGGACTTATTGCGGCCTGCGACTGTATTGACCTGATCATAGCCATCCTGAGGGGATCCAAAAACTTAAAGGATGCCAGGGCGTGTCTGACCACAGGCGATGTTACCAACATCCATTTCAAGGTGCCGGGTTTCGAGGAGGACGCAAAGAAGCTTTCCTTTACGGAGCGCCAGGCATCCGCTATTCTGGAAATGCGGCTCTATAAGTTAATCGGACTGGAAATCCTGGCCCTGGAAAAGGAGCACAAGGAAACCCTAAGGAAGATTGCGGAGTATAAGAAAATCCTGGGAAGCAGGGTCCAGATGGACCGTGTCATCAAGGAAGATCTGGCGGCCATCAAGGCTGAGTTCGCCACCCCCAGGCGCACCCTGATTGAGGACGGACCTGAGGCAGTGTACGATGAGAGCGCTGTGGCTGTCCAGGAGATGGTCTTTGTGATGGACCGGTTCGGATACTGCAAGCTGTTAGATAAGTCCACCTATGATCGGAACCGGGAAACCGTGGACAATGAGCAGGTACATGTGGTGAAATGTCTGAACACGGACAAAATCTGTCTCTTTGCGGCCAGCGGCAGCCTGTACCAGATTAAGGCCATGGATGTGCCGGCCGGCAAGCTGAGGGATAAGGGAACGCCCATTGAAAATCTGAGTAAATTCGACGGCGCCAAGGATACCATTGTTTACCTGACCAGCGCGGAGAACATGAAGGGCAGGATATTTGTATTCGCCACTAGGAGGGCCATGGTAAAGCAGGTGCCTGCGGAGGAATTTGAGACCAATAACCGGGTGGTGGCAGCCACCAAGCTCCAGGATGGGGATGAACTGGCGGCCGTGATACCGGTGGAGGGCGAGACCGAGGTGGTGATCCAGACAACAGGAGGCGTGTTCCTGCGGTTTGCCCTGGAGGAAATATCCATGCTAAAAAAGGCATCCAGAGGCGTCAGAGGCATCCGGCTGTCCAAGAATGAGGAGCTGGAGAAGCTGTATCTGATTGGTGAGAATCCCATTGTGGATTACAAAGGTAAGGAAGTCCATTTAAACCGTCTGAAACTGGCTAAGAGGGACGGGAAAGGTAGCAAAGTGCGGCTGTAGAAAAGGAGGTATACGCCATGTCATCATCTAATACACCCACGCCCCATATCGGGGCTGAAAAAGGAGAAATCGCCGAGACAATCCTGCTTCCGGGAGACCCCCTGAGGGCAAAGTATATCGCGGAGCATTTTCTGGAGGATGTGAAGCAGTTTAACGGGACCAGGAACATGCTTGGCTACACGGGAACCTATAAGGGCAGGCCGGTATCTGTCATGGGCACCGGGATGGGGTGTCCCTCCATCGGCATCTATTCCTATGAGCTGATCCACTTTTACGGCTGTAAGAACCTGATACGGGTGGGCACGGCCGGGGCCCTGATGCCGGATGTCCATGTGCGTGACATGGTGTTTGCCATGGGGGCCTGCACCACCAGCAATTTTGTGCGCCTGTTCGGACTGCCGGGCGATTACTCGCCGGTGTGCAGCTACGGCCTGTTGGAGCGGGCCGTGGCCGCTGCCAGGGAGCGGGGACTGTCCTTCCATGTGGGCAATGTGCTCAGCTCAGACATGTTCTATGCCCCGCCCAAACAGGTGCAGGGAGGAATGACCTGGGCGGACATGGGAGTCCTGGCCGTGGAGATGGAAGCGGCGGCCCTCTATGCCAACGCGGCCGCGGCCGGTGTCAATGCCCTGGCCGTGCTGACCATATCGGATTCCATGGTCACCGGGGAAGCCACCTCTGCCATGGAAAGGGAGACCAGCTTTACCCAGATGATGGAGGTGGCATTGTCCCTGGTTTCCTGATGCAATGGTGGTGTTGCATACAAAAAAATGGAAATGTCTTTATGATACGCACAAATGTATTTTTCTAGCGAATAAATCTTGATTTTTTCCGTTGTTTGGTATAGGATAGGGAAAGATTCGCCGTACCGTGGATTCAATGTAACAGTTCCATAACAGTTCAGTGACAGTTCCGGAGGGCGGGAAAATCAGGATAATGAGGAGAATGATTTATGGAAAAGAAGCTGAAGGTTGGAATATTAGGCGCAACAGGCATGGTAGGGCAGCGTTTCATCGCCCTTTTAGAGAACCATCCGTGGTTCGAGGTAGTGACAGTGGCTGCCAGCCCGCGCTCTGCCGGCAAAACGTATGAGGAAGCTGTGGGAGACCGCTGGAAAATGACTACCCCCATGCCGGAGGCTGTAAAAAAGCTGGTTGTGATGAATGTAAATGAGGTGGAGAAGGCTGCGGCGGGAGTTGATTTTGTATTCAGCGCCGTGGACATGACAAAGGATGAAATCAAGGCCATCGAGGAGGCATACGCCAAGACAGAGACGCCTGTGGTATCCAACAACAGCGCCCACCGCTGGACGCCGGATGTTCCCATGGTAGTGCCGGAGATCAATCCTGAGCATTTTGACGTGATCCCCTTCCAGAAGAAGAGACTTGGGACAGAGAGGGGATTTATTGCGGTAAAGCCCAACTGCTCCATCCAGAGCTATGCGCCGGTGCTGACAGCATGGAAGGAATTTGAGCCGTACGAGGTGGTGGCCACTACATATCAGGCTATTTCCGGCGCGGGAAAGACATTTAAGGACTGGCCGGAGATGGAAGGCAACATCATCCCCTATATCGGCGGCGAGGAAGAAAAGAGCGAGCAGGAACCCCTTCGTCTCTGGGGAACCATTGAGGACGGCGTTATAGTCAAGGCAAAAAGTCCTGTCATCACCTGCCAGTGCGTAAGGGTACCGGTACTGAACGGCCACACGGCTGCCGTATTTGTGAAGTTCAGGAAAAAGGTGACAAAGGAACAGCTGATTCAGAAACTCAGGGAGTTTAAGGGAGTTCCCCAGGAGCTTAAGCTTCCCAGCGCCCCGGCACAGTTCATCCAGTACCTTGAGGAGGATAACCGTCCCCAGGTAACGGCAGACGTGGACTTTGAGAGGGGAATGGGAATTTCCGTGGGCCGTCTGAGGGAGGACACTGTGTATGATTATAAATTCATCGGTTTGTCCCACAACACGGTAAGAGGAGCGGCAGGCGGAGCCGTACTCTGCGCAGAGCTTTTGACAGCCAGGGGATATATTTAGTACTGCATGGAGAAGGGGTGAAGAAAATCATGGCAATTGAGAAAAATTCATTCGGGAAAATGCCCGACGGTACAGAGGTTTACAAGTATACACTGACCAATAAGAATGGGGTATCCGCCTCGTTCATCACTCTGGGAGGCGTGTGGGTCTCCATGGTGGTGCCTGATAAGGACGGGAACATGGCGGATGTGGTGCTGGGATACGATGATTTGGACAGCTACCGCAGGAATCCTGCCCACTTCGGTGCGCCCATTGGCCGCAATGCCAACCGGATTGGCGGGGCCGTCATCACCATTGACGGTAAGGATTATAAGCTGGAGGCCAATAACGGCCCCAACAACCTTCACAGCGGGCCTGACCTGTACCACGACAGGGTTTGGGACTGCAGGTCCTCAGAGACAGAGGCAGGCAGCAGGCTGGACTTTTATCTGGAGAGGCCGGACGGAGACCAGGGATATCCGGGCAATGCTAGGATTACGGTGAGCTATACCCTGACAGACGAGGACAGTCTTGTGCTGGATTATCATATGGCCTGCGATAAGGATACGGTTGCCAATTTCACCAACCACAGCTATTTTAACCTGGCAGGACATGACAGCGGCGATGTGATGAAGCAGGAGGTGTGGCTTAACGCGTCCCGCTATACACCGGCGGACGAGGTCTCCATTCCTACGGGAGAGATTGCTCCTGTGGCAGGCACTCCCATGGACTTTACAGAGATGAAGGCTATTGGACGGGATATAGGCGCTGATTTTGAGGCCCTTGTATTCGGAAAAGGATATGACCACAACTGGGTGCTGGATAAGGAAGAAGGAGAACTGGCCCTGGCTGCAAAGGCCATGGACCCGGCCAGCGGCCGCGTGCTGGAATGCTATACGGACCTGCCCGGAATCCAGTTTTATACAGCTAATTTCCTGCAGGATGAGATGCCGGGTAAGGGCGGAGCCCGCTATGATTACCGCCACGCGTTCTGCTTTGAGACCCAGTATTATCCGGACGCGGTCCATAAGCCCCAGTTCCCGTCCCCCTTACTGAAAGCAGGGGACGAGTACAGCACCAGGACCGTCTATAAATTTTTGGCTAAACAGGCGTAAATTTAGTTGCATAGGCCCTGCCTTCAAGGGGCTGATAGATTTCCACGATGGCAAAATGGGGAGTCAGATCTGACTGCTCCGGTTCGGCTATGGTCATGAACCGGTAGTTGGTCCCGTTTACCACCTGTTTTGCCACGGCTATGGGCCGGTAGAAGTAATCGGGATGTTCCCCGATTGCATTGTAAAATATGAATGAATCATATGTGGTGAGATAAGGCTGATACTGCCAGCTTCCAGGCATGGAAGTCACCTCTGGAATGTCGTTATAGTAGTTTATGCAGGAAAACCATGAGGGTTCTGCCATAGTTGGCGCTTCATGGTTTTTTTGATTGCGGCAAAGGGAATTTAATGGTATACTATTATAATATGCGCCCTGCCGCCATGGAAATCTGCCGGACAAATCCGGGGGATGGCGCGTATGAAGAAAGTAAATGAGGGATTGGATGTCAAAATCATTATACATAGCAGAAAAGCCCAGTGTGGCCCAGCAGTTTGCCGAAGCGCTTAAGATACGGGGACGGCGGGGCGACGGGTATATAGAGTCTGAGCAGGCAGTGGTGACGTGGTGCGTGGGGCATCTGGTGACCATGAGTTATCCGGAAGCCTACGACATGAAGTTTAAGCGCTGGAGCCTTCAGACACTGCCATTCCTTCCAAAGGAATTCAAGTACGAAGTCATAAGCAATGTATCCAAGCAGTTTGAAATCGTCAAGGGTCTTTTGAACCGGCCCGATATCGATACCATCTATGTGTGTACGGACTCGGGACGCGAGGGAGAGTACATATACCGCCTGGTGGCCCAGATGGCCGGGGTAAAGGATAAGAAGCAGAAAAGGGTGTGGATTGACTCCCAGACAGAGGAAGAGATATTGAGGGGAATCCGCGAGGCCAGAGATGAGACAGAGTATGACAACCTGTCTGACTCCGCCTATTTAAGGGCCAAGGAGGACTACCTCATGGGAATTAATTTTTCCAGGGTGCTGACCCTCAAATACGGACCTGCCCTGTCAAATTATCTGGGAACCAAGTTTACGGTTCTGTCCGTGGGCAGGGTCATGACCTGTGTCATGGGAATGGTTGTGCGCAGGGAACGGGAAATACGCGGTTTTGTGAAGACCCCCTTTTACAGGGTCATTGGCTCCTTTGAGGCGGCAGGCAAGGACGGCCAGCCGGGTCCCCTTGAGGCGGGCTTAAGTGTCCCTTTGAGGCGGAGTGGAAGGCAGTGGAAGGTTCCCGTTATTTCGGAACCCCCTATCTGTATAAGGACAACGGCTTTAAGGACAGGCAGCAGGCAGAGGGGCTGGCAGTCTTATTGACGGAAGAGCCGCCTCTCACAGCCACTGTGCTCTCCAAGGAGAAGAAAAAGGAGACCAAGAATCCGCCCCTTCTCTACAATCTGGCGGAGCTTCAGAACGACTGTTCCAAGATGTTTAAAATCAGCCCGGATGAGACACTTAAGGTGGTGCAGGAGCTGTATGAGAAGAAGATGGTCACCTACCCCAGAACCGATGCCAGGGTCCTGTCCACGGCAGTGTCCAAAGAGATTCAAAAGAATATCGGCGGCCTTAAGAATTACGCGCCCATGGCGGCATTTGCGGATGAGGTGCTGAATATGGGCTCCTATAAGGGAATTGCCAAGACACGTTATGTCAATGACAAGCAGATAACGGACCACTATGCCATCGTCCCCACCGGCCAGGGACTTGGAAACCTGAGGGGACTTCCGCCTTTGTCTGAAAAGGTGTATCAGGTCATATGCAGAAGGTTTTTAAGCATATTTTATCCTCCGGCGGTTTATCAGAAATACAGCCTGGAGCTGGAGCGCCTGAAGGAACATTTTTTTGCTAATTTTAAGGTTCTGTCCGAACCGGGATATCTCAAGGTAGCAGATGTGAACCTGGCAAATAAGAACGGGGTGGAGGAGTCCTTTGACGGGGCAAGGGATGAGGCAAAAGACGGTGCCCAAAACGCCATTTCTCCAAAAGTTGACAGGACAGTATTGCTCCAGATACTTGCAGAATTGAAAAAAAATGATATACTTACTTTGGTGGAGCTGAACATAAAGGAAGGCGAGACATCGCCTCCCAAGCGCTATACCTCCGGTTCCATGATTCTGGCCATGGAAAATGCGGGCCAGCTCATAGAGGACGAGGAGCTGCGGGCCCAGATTAAGGGCAGCGGCATAGGCACCAGTGCTACCAGGGCTGAGATACTTAAGAAACTGTTTAATATCAAGTATCTGAACCTGAACAAGAAGACCCAGGTTATTACGCCATCCCTTTTAGGGGAAATGGTCTATGACGTGGTGGACCAGTCCATCCGCCAGCTTCTGAATCCGGAGCTGACAGCCAGCTGGGAAAAGGGACTCACCTATGTTGCGGAGGGGTCCATAACCTCAGATGAGTATATGGAAAAGCTGAATCGTTTTGTTGCCGGCAGGACAGTCAATGTCATCCGCATGAATAACCAGTACAATATGAGAGGTTATTTTGACGCGGCAGCCGCATTCTATAAAACAAAAAAGGAGAATTAATTTATGAAACTGGAACAGATGAAAATCAAAGAACTGTTAGACACAAGCCATACAATCGCAGAAAAGCTGTTTGAGGGCCATGAGTATCCATGGGAAGTTCTGGGTGACATCAATGGCTTCATCGAAAGTCTGGGTGCCAGCCTTCCGGAGAACGAATACAAGAAGATTGGAAAGAATATCTGGATTCACAAGACAGCACAGATGGCTCCCACCACTGCCATGGGCGGACCTATGATTATCGGACCAAAGGTACAGATACGCAACGGCGCCTTTTTAAGGGGAAGCGTTATCCTTGGACAGCACGTTGTCATCGGCAATTCCTGTGAAATCAAGAACTCCATCATCTTTGACGAGGCGCAGGTGCCTCATTTCAACTATGTGGGCGATTCCATCCTGGGCTATAAGGCACATATGGGAGCCGGCGCAGTGACTTCCAATGTGAAGGCTGACAAGGGTCTTGTAAAGGTTCATGCTGAGGACGGGGATGTGGAGACAGGACGCAGGAAATTCGGCGCCATCCTGGGCGACCACGCTGAGATTGGCTGCAACAGCGTACTGAATCCGGGAACTGTCATTGGACGTAATTCCAATGTATACCCGCTGTCCAGCGTACGTGGATGTGTTCCCTCTGACTCCATTTACAAGGGCCAGGACAACATCGTTGTAAAAGAGGCCAGGGAAGTGGAAGCAGAGCAGGAAGCACCTGAGAAGGGAAAGGGCGGGCTTAAGGTAGTAAAATAAGCCAGACAGTACTGACAGAATAAAAAGACGGAACAGACAGAGAACATATAAAAAACGGAAGCCGGACTTGCGATATGCAGTGAACGGCTTCCGGTTTATGCGTTTAATATCCCGGTAATATTTCCTGTTATTTTGTTCCGAAGATACGGTCTCCGGCATCTCCCAGTCCGGGGCAGATATAGGCGTTCTCATTCAGGCAGCGGTCCAGATGTCCCACGTAAATCTGTACATCGGGATGGGCGTTATGGAGACGCTTAAGGCCTTCCGGAGCAGCTATGATAGCCATGAATTTGATTTTCTTCCCGCCGTGTTCCTTGATGAAGTCAACGGCTGAAACGCCGGATCCGCCAGTAGCCAGCATGGGATCTGTGACGATGATGGTACGCTCTTCAATGGGGTTTGGAAGCTTGCAGTAATATTCATGAGGTTCGTGTGTGACTTCGTCCCTGTATAAACCGATATGACCTACCTTTGCGCTGGGAACCAGGGCCAGGATGCCGTTTACCATGCCAAGTCCCGCCCTGAGAATCGGAACTACGGCCAGCTTGCGTCCGGCAATCATGGGAGTCATGCATGTCTCGATGGGTGTCTCCACCTCCACATCCTCCAGAGGAAGGTCACGGAGGGCCTCATAGCCCATCAGCATGGCAATTTCCTCTATGAGGGCGCGGAATTCATTGGTTCCGGTGGCTTTATTGCGCAAAATGGAAATCTTGTGCTGAATCAAAGGGTGGTCAAATACCATTACGTTATCCATAAGTTTTGCTGCTCCTTTATCTATTAGAATTAATGATAATTATATATCAAATATCTTATGATATCAACCCCGGACCTTGTCTTAAAATCGGCACAAGACAAATCCCGGTAAAAGGACTATTTGGTGGTGGGGTCAAATGCAACCAGCACATAGTCTCCCAGGGCATGGGGAACAGGCAGTGAGAAGTAGATGGTTCCCTGTTTTTCATAGCTGAAGGATTCAGGCCACTGAGTCTCTGACGACAGAGGGAAATCCGCGCTGTTAAAGACAGCGGTCAGGGAATCCAAATCCATGGAAGAGAGGTAGCTCAGGACCTGGGCCTCCACATCAGAGGAAATGCCTGAAAACTTCACATCGTCGCTGAGCACATATCCGGCCATTGTGTAGGCGTCGGTAAAATCATCCAGTCCCAGGTTCTGGGCCTGAAGCAGATTGACTGTGTTGGAATAAAACAGATTAACCGGACGGGCGGCTCCTTTTGCGGACAGAGTGCCGGTGTAAGTGGCGGTGAGACGTTTGCGGTCCACGGAAATCACCTTGCACTTGATGTCCAGGGTATCGTTTGCCTCGTCGATGTCATTGGCCTTTATGACGGACAGGGCGTTGGTCTTTAACAATTCATTAATTTTGTCCTTTTTTGAGGCGCTGTCCAGCTGGTCCACCGCAGGATACTGGATGGATATCTTTCCGGATGTATAGGTCTCGATGGAAGCGGAAACACTGGAAGCAGCGCCCTCCTGGGTCTCTGTGGTCTCATCAGTCTCCGGGGCCTGGGTGGTGGCGGGAAGGGACTCCTTGGGAGCTTCCGTGGCTGCTTGCGTATGTATGGTGGACAGGTCTGCCTTTTCCGGCGTCTTGCTGAGTATGAGGCCAATGGCAACGCCGCCGATGACAACGGCAGCGCCAATGGCTCCTATCAATATTTTCTTGTTTGTATCCATAACAATCCTCCTTT
>OBUT01000372.1_pt1 | contig 12270 bp, 7 predicted proteins | sample 1475941 | NCBI WGS metagenome assembly OBUT01 (sample SAMEA2579956, study PRJEB22360) | human gut metagenome | biome: human gut; feature: human-associated habitat; material: faeces | place: Denmark | collected 2008/2010
CCCACCCGCAGAAATCTCTTAAGGTCACCTGGGAGAGGACGGAAGAAGGGGGAGGGACGGAACGCTTCAGCGCAGAGCTGAAGCCTGTCTTTTCCGCGGAGAACAACCAGTATATGATGGGGGTCCAGTTTAACCCGGTCCCCAACACGGTGGAGAACATAGGGCAGCTTCTGGTACACAGCGCCTATGAGGTACAGTACTGGATTCACTATGTGTTTGACACCTTTTACATGATGTTCCACGGCATGGTGTCTGTCAACGATATCAGCGGTCCGGTGGGGATTGTGAACGCCATTGACACCACGGTGGATGAAACAGCGCCCTATGGCCTGTCGGCCGTGGTGCTCATGCTGATTAATTTTACCATACTCTTAAGCGCCAACCTGGGCGTCATGAACCTGCTGCCCATTCCGGCTCTGGACGGCGGGCGCCTTGTGTTCCTCGTCATAGAGGCCGTAAGGGGAAAGCCCATTGACAAGGAAAAGGAGGGCATGGTCCACATGGCGGGAATGATGGTCCTTCTGGCCCTTATGGTGCTTATCCTGTTTAACGATGTCCGGAAATTATTTTAACGGCTTTGTTTCATATCAGAAAAGAGAGGTATATATGACCAGGAAAGATACAAAAGTGATTCAGATTGGGGACCGGGTCATCGGCGGGGGAAACCCTGTCCTGATTCAGTCCATGTGCAATACAAAGACCGAGGATGTGCGGGCCACGGTGGCTCAGATCCGCAGGCTGGAGCAGGCCGGCTGCGACATTATCCGCGTGGCGGTGCCTACCATGGAAGCCGCCTCAGCGCTGGCTGACATCAAAAAGGAGATTCATATTCCGCTGGTGGCAGACATCCACTTTGATTACCGTCTGGCCATTGCCGCCATGGAGAACGGGGCGGACAAAATCCGCATCAATCCCGGCAACATCGGTGACCGACACAAGGTGCAGGCAGTGGTGGACCGGGCAAGGGAATACGGGGTGCCCATCCGCGTGGGTGTCAACAGCGGCTCCCTGGAGAAGCCGCTGCTGGAAAAATACGGGGGCGTCACAGCGGAAGGCATCGTGGAGAGCGCACTGGATAAGGTGAAGCTCATCGAGGATATGGGTTATGACAATCTGGTCATCAGCATCAAATCCTCGGATGTGCTCATGTGCGTAAAGGCCCATGAGCTGATTGCCATGCAGACCCATTATCCTCTCCATGTGGGAATCACGGAGTCCGGCACCCTGATGTCCGGCAACATCAAGTCCTCAGTGGGGCTGGGTATCATCCTTCATGAGGGCATCGGGGATACCATCCGTGTGTCGCTGACCGGAGAACCGGTGGAGGAGATAAAGAGCGCCAAGCTGATTCTGCGGACCCTGGGACTGAGAAAGGGCGGCATTGAGGTGGTGTCCTGTCCCACCTGCGGGCGTACGCGGATTGATCTGATTGGCCTGGCAAACCAGGTGGAGAACATGGTGACGGAGTTTGACGATTTGGATGTGAAGGTGGCTGTCATGGGCTGTGTTGTCAACGGACCCGGTGAAGCCAGGGAGTCGGACATCGGCATAGCAGGCGGCGTGGGCGAAGGCCTGCTGATACGAAGGGGCGAAATCATCCGCAAGGTGCCTGAGTCTGAGCTTCTGGCAGTACTACGGGAAGAACTGCTGGCCATGAGCCGGGAACGCCAGGCATAGAAGGAAGACGGATATATGGCAAAGAATTTTCTGGAAGTATTTCCAACCCTCAATATAGCGGAATCCCTGAAGGAGCTTTTAGGCCTGGCCCAGGTGGAGAAGGTGACCACCACCAGGGATAGAAGCTCTATCCGCATTTATTTAAAGAGCGCAAGGCTGATACATAAACAGAATATATACGACCTGGAGCGGGGCATCAGGGACCAGCTGTTCCCTGATAAGCAGGTGGTCATCAAGATTCAGGAAAAATACAGGCTGTCAGACCAGTATACGCCCAAAAAGCTTTTGGATGTATATAAGGACAGTCTTCTTCTGGAACTTAAAAATTACAGCATCATCGAGTACACCATGTTCCGCAAAGCCCGGATTACATTTGAGAAGGAGGATATCATGGTTTTAACCGTGGAGGACACCATGGTGAACCGGGACAGGACAGGGGAGTTAAAGCGCGTCATAGAGAAGGTCTTTGCAGAGCGGTGCGGACTGCCTGTGGAGGTGCGCTTTGCCTATGTGGAGCCTCAGGGCAGCGACCGCAGAAAACAGATTGAGCTTAAGATGGAGCGGGAGGCCCAGGCCATATACTGGCAGAACCACAAGGAAGAGCTGGAAGCAATGGGAGCCTCCTTCTCCGCCCAGGTACTGGAAGGCCAGGAGCTGCTGGCGGGAAAGGGCGGCAAGTCAGACCAGGATTCCTTTTTTGACGCCGGCCAGGGACCGGAGGGCGCTCCGTGGGATGCGCTTATGGCCCAGGCTGCCTCCGGGGACGTGGGAGACGGGGGCGCACCGGGAGACAACGGGAGCCAGTCAGGCGCGCCTGGCTCATCAGGCAGCGCGGCCCAGCCAGGCCAACCGGGCCAGTCAGGCCAGGGCAGCGGCCAGAAGCAGGGCTTTAAGGGAGTTAAGCCTCAGCCTGGCAAAGGGCGCAAGGGCTGGGGAAGGGATAAGGACAGCGGCTTTGGCGACGACAGGAAATACTCGGTCAAGCGTTCCAACAACCCGGATGTGCTCTACGGACGGGACTTTGAGGACGAGCCCGTGGAGATTGAGAAGATCGACGGGGAAATCGGTGAGGTTACCTTAAGAGGAAAGGTACTGACCTGTGAGAACCGGGAGCTTCGAAGCGGCAAATTCATTCTTACCTTTGATGTGTCGGATTTTACGGATACCATTACGGTAAAAATGTTTATCCGTCCGGAGATATTTGACGATGTAAAATCCGTTATCAAGCCGGGCATGTTCATAAAGGTGAAGGGCGTCACCACCATTGACAAATTTGACGGTGAGCTGACACTTGGATCCATCGTGGGAATCAAGAAAGCGGACGATTTTACCAGCAAGCGCATGGATTCCAGCCTGGAGAAACGTGTGGAGCTGCACTGCCATACCAAGATGAGCGATATGGACGGCGTATCCGAGGTGAAAAGCATCATCAAGAGGGCCAGGCAGTGGGGCATGCCTGCCGTGGCTGTCACGGACCATGGCTGTGTCCAGGCCTTCCCGGATGCCAACCATGCCCTGGACAAGGGGGATACCTTTAAAATCCTCTATGGGGTGGAGGGATACCTGGTGGACGATACCAAACAGCTGGTAGAGAATTCCAGAGGCCAGGATTTTGAGGATACCTTTGTGGTATTCGATATCGAGACAACAGGCTTCAGCCCTAAGAAGAACAAAATCATTGAGATTGGCGCAGTGAAGGTGGTGGACGGCAGGATTACGGATAAATTCTCATCCTTTGTGAATCCGGACGTGCCCATTCCCTTTGACATAGAGAAGCTGACAGGCATCAACGATTCCATGGTGCTTTCATACCCAAAAATCGACGTAATTTTGCCGCAATTTCTGGAGTTTGTGGGGGATGCGGTTCTTGTAGCCCACAATGCAGGCTTCGATGTGGGATTTATACACCATTTTGCGGAGGAACTGGAGCTGCCTTTCAACCCCACAGTGCTGGACACCGTTGCCATAGCCAGGCTTCTTCTGCCCAATCTGAACCGTTTTAAGCTGGACACTGTTGCCAAGGCCCTGAATATTTCGCTCCAGAACCACCACAGGGCGGTGGACGACGCAGGAGCCACGGCGGAGATATTTGCGGCCTTTGTGAAGATGCTGCGGGACCGGGATGTAAATGATTTAGACCAGCTCAATGCCCTCAGCACCATGGACACGGATACCATACGCAAGCTGCCCACCCACCATGTCATCATTCTGGCCAAGAACGACATCGGGCGTGTGAACATGTACCGTCTGGTGAGCTGGTCCCACCTGGAGTACTATGCCAGAAGGCCCAGAATTCCCAAAAGCCTGCTGGAGAAATACCGGGAGGGACTGATCATCGGTTCAGCCTGCGAGGCCGGGGAATTGTATCAGGCCCTGCTTCGCGGCGCGCCGGATACGGAGATTGCCAGGCTTGTGAATTTCTACGATTACCTGGAAATCCAGCCTCTGGGAAACAACGCGTTTATGCTTCGGGACGAGAAGAGCACGGTTAAGTCCCAGGAGGATTTGATTGATATTAATAAAAAGATAGTGGAACTGGGAATGCAGTTTAACAAGCTTGTCTGCGCCACCTGCGACGTCCACTTCCTGGACCCCCAGGACGAGGTATACCGCAGAATCATCATGGCAGGCCAGGGATTTAAGGACTCGGACGACCAGGCTCCCCTGTCCTCCCCGTCAACAGAGGAGATGCTGGAGGAATTTTCCTACCTGGGACCGGATAAGGCCCACGAGGTGGTGATCACCAACACCAGGAAGATTGCCGACATGTGTGATAAGATTGCCCCGGTGCGGCCGGACAAGTGTCCTCCTGTCATCGAGGATTCCGATAAGACGCTGACCAAAATATGTTATGACAGGGCCCATGAGATGTACGGGGAGGACCTGCCTAAAATCGTAGTGGACCGCCTGGAGCGGGAGCTTCATTCCATTATCACCAACGGGTTCGCGGTTATGTACATCATTGCCCAGAAGCTGGTGTGGAAGTCCAATGAGGACGGATATCTGGTGGGGTCCCGTGGTTCCGTAGGCTCCTCCTTCGTGGCCACCATGTCCGGTATCACTGAGGTAAACCCGCTGAGCCCCCATTACCATTGCCCCAAGTGCCGTTACTATGATTTTGATTCCGAAGAAGTGAAGCAGTTCTCCGGTATGGCCGGATGCGATATGCCGGACAGGGAATGCCCTGTGTGCGGAACGCCGTTGGAAAAGGATGGGTTTGACATCCCCTTTGAGACATTCCTGGGATTCAAGGGAGACAAGGAGCCGGATATCGACCTTAACTTCTCCGGCGAATACCAGAGTAAGGCCCATGATTATACGGAGGTTATCTTTGGAAAGGGACAGACCTTCCGCGCGGGAACCATCGGCACCCTGGCGGATAAGACGGCTTTTGGATATGTGAAGAAGTACTACGAGGAAAGGGGAACCAGGAAGCGAAACTGTGAGATTAACCGCATCGTGCAGGGCTGCGTGGGAGTGAGAAGGACAACAGGACAGCACCCCGGAGGCATTATCGTGCTTCCCCTGGGTGAGGAAATCTATTCCTTTACCCCGGTGCAGCACCCTGCAAACGATATGACCACCTCCACGGTCACCACCCATTTTGACTACCATTCCATTGACCACAACCTGCTGAAGCTGGATATACTGGGACACGATGATCCCACCATGATTCGTATGCTTCAGGACCTGATTGGCATTGACCCTGTAAAGGATATTCCACTGGACAGCCGGGAGGTCATGAGCCTGTTCCAGGATACATCTGCCCTTGGAATCATGCCGGACGATATCGGCGGCTGTCCCCTGGGCGCCCTGGGCGTGCCTGAGTTCGGTACGGACTTTGCCATGCAGATGCTTCTTGACACCAAGCCCAAGTATTTTTCCGACCTGGTGCGTATCGCCGGTCTGGCCCATGGTACGGATGTGTGGCTGGGCAATGCCCAGACACTGATTCAGGAGGGAAAGGCCACCATTCAGACAGCCATCTGTACCCGGGACGACATCATGATTTACCTGATTGCCCAGGGATTGGAGCAGGGACTTTCCTTCACCATCATGGAGAGCGTGCGAAAGGGAAAGGGATTAAAGCCGGAGTGGGAGGAGGAGATGAAGGCCCACGGTGTTCCGGACTGGTATATCTGGTCCTGCAAGAAAATCAAGTACATGTTCCCAAAGGCCCATGCGGCTGCCTACGTTATGATGGCATGGCGCATTGCTTACTGTAAGATATTTTATCCCCTGGCCTATTACGCCGCATTCTTCAGTATCCGCGCCAGCGCGTTTTCCTATGAAATCATGTGCCAGGGAAGGGATAAGCTGGAATACTATCTGGCTGATTATAAGAAAAGGGCGGACACCCTGTCCAAGAAGGAACAGGATACCCTGAGGGACATGCGTATTGTACAGGAAATGTATGCAAGAGGCTTTGATTTTACGCCCATTGATATCTACCGGGCCAAGGCACGGCATTTCCAAATCATAGACGGCAAGCTGATGCCTTCCCTCAGCAGCATCGACGGCCTGGGTGAGAAGGCTGCTGAGGCTGTGGTGGATGCGGTCAAGGACGGACCTTTCCTGTCCATCGAGGATTTCAGCACCCGTTCCAAGGTAAACGGCACCCTCTGCTCCCTTATGTCGGACCTGGGGCTGCTCAAGGACCTTCCAAAATCCAATCAGTTATCCCTGTTTGATTTATAGGAAACTTAACGTAGCCCGCTACGCCGCGTTCACTTGGGCCAAATCTCCCACAAAGTGTGACAGGCAGAAAGCAATTTTTGACGAGTATGACAAAAATACGGCGAAAAGGTTGTAATAAATTGTAATCTATGATAAGTTAGAGTTGTACTTAGATGTTACACAATCATATTTGAAGAGGAGGAATCATGCTTATGAAAAAACGGATACTGGCACTTGCCCTGGCAGCGGTCATGGCCGGTTCCCTGACAGCCTGCTCAGGGTCATCAGGAACAGACACCAAGGCCGCACCCGCAGAAACAGAGGCTCCGGTTTCAGACAGCAAATCAGAAGTAAAGGAAGAGTCCAAGGCAGAGGAAGGAGATGCCGCAAAGACAGCCTCGTCCAAGGGAGGCTCCGAAGGCTATGAGCTTGCCCTGGTCACCGACCTGGGGACCATAGACGATAAGTCCTTTAACCAGGGCGCATGGGAGGGCCTTAAGAAGTATGCGGATGAGAACAGCATCTCCTATAAATATTACCAGCCCCAGGAAGGCACTACGGATTCCTTTTTGGAAACCATCGGCCTGGCCATTGAGGGAGGTGCTAAGCTGGTAGTATGCCCCGGATTCCTGTTTGAGGAACCCATCTACATGGCTCAGGACAAGTACCCGGATGTGCACTTCATCCTGCTGGACGGGGAGCCCCATGATGCAGATTACAATTATAAGACAAATGATAATGTAATGCCCATTCTGTTCCAGGAGGACCAGGCAGGTTTCCTGGCAGGCTATGCGTCTGTAAAGGACGGATACACGAAGCTTGGATTCATGGGGGGCATGGCAGTGCCGGCAGTTATTCGTTTCGGATATGGTTTTGTCCAGGGCGCAGCGTTTGCCGCTGAGGAGGACGCAGTTACGGACCTGGAAATCATGTATAATTACACAGGCGCATTTTCAGCCACACCGGAGGCGCAGTCCATGGCTGCCTCCTGGTATCAGAACGGCACAGAGGTAATCTTCGGATGCGGCGGCGCGGTAGGCAATTCCGTGATGGCGGCCGCGCAGGAAAAGGACGCAAAGGTAATTGGCGTGGATGTGGACCAGAGTGCTGAATCCGAGACAGTCATCACGTCTGCCATGAAGCTTCTTTCCAACTCCGTGTATGACGGGGTCAAGGATTTCTATGACGGCAGCTTCCCGGGAGGCAGGACATCCGTGTTCACCGTTGCCAACAACGGCGTGGGACTTCCCATGGATACCTCCAAGTTTAGGAAGTTTTCTCAGGAGCAGTATGATGCCATTTACAAGAAACTGGCTGACGGAGAGATTACGCTGGTGCAGTTCTCGGCGGACAATAATGACCCAACGAAGGATTTGACCGATTTGGCCAATACAAAGGTTGCCTTTGTGGAGTAGGGACTGGCAGAAATACGGGCTGTACAAGGGCCTGAAATGACCTGCGGCAGATAGTCATGACACAGAGGGTGCCGGCATGTCCGGCACCCTGCCGTTATACCGGTACGCCTCATCCCGCCGGGCGGCGGGGGCTGCCGGAGTATGCTGCCGGGACGGTTTTATATGAGGGGGAACCGTATGGATGATTACATTATTGAGATGTTAGGCATTACAAAAGAATTTCCCGGTATCATTGCCAACGACAACATCACCCTTCAGTTGAAAAAGGGGGAAATCCATGCACTGTTAGGTGAGAACGGTGCCGGGAAATCCACGCTGATGAGCGTTCTGTTCGGCCTTTATCAGCCGGAGAAGGGAATCATAAAGGTCAGGGGCCGGGAAGTGAAGATTAAGGGGCCACTGGATGCCAATGCCCTTGGAATCGGTATGGTGCACCAGCATTTCAAGCTGGTACATAATTTTACTGTGCTCCAGAACATAGTACTGGGCATGGAGACGGTCAGTCATGGCTTCCTGAAGATGGACAATGCCAGGAAGAAGGTGGTGGAGCTCAGCGAGCGCTACGGCCTGTACATTGACCCGGACGCGCTGATTCAGGATATCACGGTGGGGATGCAGCAGCGGGTGGAGATACTTAAGATGCTCTACCGGGACAATGAAATCATGATATTTGACGAGCCCACAGCGGTGCTGACGCCCCAGGAAATCGACGAGCTCATGGAAATCATGAGAAGTCTGGTGGCAGAGGGCAAGTCCATTCTTTTCATCACCCACAAGCTGGATGAAATCAAGGCAGTGTCAGACCGGTGTTCTGTTCTGCGGCGGGGAAAATACATAGGCACCGTGGATGTGGCTTCCATCACCAAGGAGGAAATGTCGGAGATGATGGTGGGCCGCAAGGTGAGCCTGTCTGTTGAAAAGACTCCGGCAGCGCCGGGCAGGACTGTGCTGGAGGCAGAGCATGTTTCTGTAAAATCCCATATGGAAGGACATTCCAAGCTGGTGGTAAATGACGTGAGCTTTCAGGTAAGGAGCGGTGAGATTGTCTGCATTGCCGGAATTGACGGCAACGGACAGACGGAGCTGGTGAACGCCGTTACCGGCCTGGGGGAAACCGCCGGGGGAAGAATCCTGATAAACGGCCGGGATGTGACAAAAAAGAGCATACGCACCCGCAATACCCATGGGCTCAGCCATATACCGGAGGACCGGCACAAGCATGGCCTGGTGCTGGATTATAACCTGGCCTATAACCTGGTGCTGCAGCAGTATTTTGAGCCTGGGTTCCAGCACTGGGGTTTCCTTAAGAATGAGGAGATTTATAAGTATGCCAACAGGCTGATTGAGGACTTTGATATACGAAGCGGCGAGGGAGCGGATACAATCACGCGCAGCATGTCCGGAGGCAACCAGCAGAAGGCAATCGTGGCAAGGGAGATATCCAGGGACCATGACATCCTGCTGGCGGTCCAGCCCACCAGAGGGCTGGATGTGGGCGCCATCGAGGACATCCACAGGGGACTGGGGGAGCAGAGGGACGCGGGCACGGCCATTCTGCTCATATCCCTGGAATTGGACGAGGTGATGAATCTCAGCGACAGAATCCTGGTCATGTTTGAGGGAACCATTGTGGCTGACTTGAATCCGCGGGAAGTGACGGTAAAGGAGCTGGGTCTATACATGGCTGGCTCCAAACGCCAGGAGCCAAAAGGAAAGGCAGGTGAGACGTCGTGAGCCTAAACAACAGGACAGGGAGAAAAAGGGATTATGTAGGTGTGCTGTCATCGGTGTTTGCCATTGTCATCGGACTGCTGGTAGGATTCGTCATACTCCTGATATGCAATCCGTCCCAGGCACTGCCGGGATTTGTAACTATCCTGACAGGAGCCTTTACCCACGGTCTGAAGGGCGTGGGACAGGTGTTTTACTATGCAACCCCCATCATACTGACCGGCCTTTCCGTTGGCTTTGCCTTTAAGACGGGCCTGTTCAATATCGGTACGCCGGGGCAGTTCATCGTGGGTGCCTTTGCGGCTGTCTATGTGGGAATTATGTGGACCGGGCTTGGGAGGATTCAGTGGGCCGTGGCCCTGCTGGCAGCTATTCTGGGCGGGGCTCTGTGGGGAATTGTCCCAGGGTTTCTGAAAGCCTGCTTTAATGTGAATGAGGTCATTGCCTCCATCATGATGAACTATATCGGCATGTATATGGTGAACTGGATTGTAAAGAGCTACAAGCCTCTCTTTAACAACCTGCGCAATGAATCCAGGAATGTGGCTGCCACTGCGCAGATCCCCAAGATGGGAATGGATAAGCTGTTTCCGGAGTCCAGCGTGGGCGGCGGAATCCTTCTGGCCATTGCTGCCGTGCTGCTCATATGGGTTATCCTCAATAAGACCACCTTTGGCTATGAGCTTAAGGCGGTGGGCTTTAACAGGGACGCCAGCAGGTACGCGGGCATCAATGAGAAAAGGAACATTATCATGAGCATGGTTATAGCAGGAGCCATAGCAGGCATGGCAGGGGGGCTTCTCTACCTGGCAGGTACCGGCAAGCACATTGAGATAAAGGATGTGCTTGCGCCGGAAGGCTTTACCGGTATCTCCGTGGCGCTGCTGGGACTGAGCCATCCCATCGGGGTTCTGTTTTCCGGGCTGTTCATCGCTTATCTGACAGCCGGGGGATTTTACCTGCAGCTCTTTGAATTCTCCACGGAAATCATTGACATCATTGTGGCGGTAATCATTTATTTCAGCGCCTTTGCCCTGATAGTGAAGACCATCCTGACCCGGATGAACCGAAAACGGGAGAAAGGAGGCGGCCAGACATGAGTGTGATTTATTTTATATTCCAGCAGACCATGCTTTTTACCATTCCCCTGATGATTGTGGCCCTGGGAGGCATGTTTTCCGAGCGGAGCGGCGTAGTCAACATTGCTCTGGAGGGAATCATGACCATGGGAGCCTTTACGGGCATCCTGTTCCTGAACATGACTGGAGGCAGGATGAGCGGACAGATGCAGCTGATTCTGGCCATCCTTATATCCACGGCCACAGGAGCTGTCTTTGCCTTTTTCCATGCCTACGCATCCATCAACATGAAGGCAAACCAGACCATCAGCGGAACCGCCCTCAACATGTTTGCCCCGGCCTTTGCCATATTTGTGGCCAGGGTCATCCAGGGAGTGCAGCAGATTCAGTTCAGCAATACCTTCCGGATTGAATCCGTTCCCCTGCTGGGAAATATCCCGTTTTTCGGCCCCTTGTTATTCCGGAACACATACATAACCACGTATCTGGGCGTCGTCATTTTGATTCTGTCCACCGTGGTGCTTTACCGGACCAGGTTCGGCCTGAGGCTGCGCTCCTGCGGCGAGCATCCCCAGGCAGCAGACGCAGCGGGCATCAATGTCAGCCGCATGCAGTATGCAGGCGTCCTGATATCCGGGGTCCTGGGCGGTTTAGGGGGGCTGGTGTTCGTGGTGCCCACATCCACTAACTTTAACGCGGATGTGGCCGGATATGGATTCCTGGCCCTGGCGGTCCTTATCTTCGGACAGTGGAAGCCTGTGAAAATCATGTGGGCCTCCCTGTTCTCGGTCTCATGAAGGCGGTGGCGGCAGCCTATTCCGGCATACCGTTCCTGGCGGCAACAGGGATTCCAAGCTATGTGTACAAGATGATACCCTATCTGGCCACCCTGATTGTCCTTGTGTTTACATCCAGGAACTCCCAGGCTCCCAGGGCCTCCGGCGTTCCCTATGACAAAGGACAGAGATAGGTTGATATTTATTCAATAATATGGTAGTATATGAAAGAGTCCTTAGGATTAAGGGCTCTTTTATTGAGTCCGGCTGTCTGAAAAGGCCGGCAACTCATGATATATTTACGAATCGGGGGATATATAGATGGAACGCGAAAAATTCTCGTCAAGGCTGGGCTTCATCCTTATAAGCGCAGGATGCGCCATTGGTCTGGGCAATGTGTGGCGGTTTCCTTATATAGTAGGCGAATACGGAGGGGCCGCTTTTGTGCTGGTATACCTGGTGTTCCTGCTGATACTGGGACTTCCCATCGTAGTTATGGAATTTGCAGTGGGAAGGGCCAGCCGGAAAAGCGCTGCCTTGTCCTTTGACCTGCTGGAGCCAAAGGGAAGCAAATGGCATCTGACCAAGTACATTGCCATGGCAGGCAACTATATTCTGATGATGTTCTACACAACAGTGGGCGGATGGATGATGCTTTATTTCTTCAAGACCCTTAAGGGGGATTTTGGCGGCATGGATTCAGAGGCAGTGGCCGGTGAATTCGGCAGTATGCTGGCTAATCCCGCACTGATGGGAGGGTTCATGGTCATCGTGGTCCTCCTGTGCTTTGGGGTCTGCGCCATGGGTCTTCAGAAGGGCGTGGAGCGTATTACAAAGGTTATGATGGTGTGTCTGCTGGTGCTGATGGTAGTGCTGGCCGTACATTCCATGGTTTTGCCGGGAGGCGGTCCCGGG
>OBUT01000381.1_pt1 | contig 12086 bp, 9 predicted proteins | sample 1475941 | NCBI WGS metagenome assembly OBUT01 (sample SAMEA2579956, study PRJEB22360) | human gut metagenome | biome: human gut; feature: human-associated habitat; material: faeces | place: Denmark | collected 2008/2010
CCGCTCCTTCGGCCCCTGCCGCGCCGGTGGACATGAAGTCTCTGAAACTGACACCCAAGGCCCGAAAGCTGGTCCAGGACGAGGGCATCGACCCGGCCTCCCTGACCCAGATCAAGGGCACCGGCTTCCAGGGCGGGATCACCTATAAGGACCTCAAGGCATCCCCGCTGGCCCGCAGGGTGGCCCGGCAAATGGGCGTGGATCTGGCCGCTGTCCAGGGTACCGGCGCCGCCGGCAAGATCATGAAGGCCGACGTGGAGGCCGCGGCCGCCAAGGCCGCGCCTGCCTCCGCCGGGTCGGACACCCGACAGGTGGCCTCCGCCGTTCCCTACAAGGGTGTGCGCAGGATCATCGGCGAGAAGCTGGCCCAGTCCAAATTCACTGCGCCCCACCTGTACTTTACCGACGCGGTGGACACCACCGAGCTGGCCGCCTTCCGCAAGCGGCTCAACGAGACCAGCGAGGTAAAGATCGCCGTCTCCGACCTGCTGACCATGGCGGCCTGCAAGGCCCTGAAGAAATTCCCCGGCATCAATGTCACCCTGAAGGACGACCAGGTCGTCACCTACAAGTCCATCAACGTGGGCACTGCCGTGGCTGGTGACAACGGCTTGGTCGTCCCGGTGATTAAGAATGTGCAGAACAAGACTCTCACCGACGTGGCACGGGAGAGCAAGGATCTGGTGGCCAGAGCCAGGGAAGGCCGGCTGGCCCCGGAGGAGTACAGCGAGGGTACCTTCTCCATTTCCAATCTGGGGATGTTCGGCATCGGCAACTTCACCGCGATCATCAACGCGCCCGAATCGGCGATCCTGTCGGTCAGTTCCGTGCGCAAGACCCCCGTTGTGGTCACCGGCGAGAACGGAGAGGACGCCATCGCCATCCGGCCCATGATGAACATACAGCTGTCTGTGGATCACCGGGTCATTGACGGTCTGCTGGCCTCCCAGTTCGTGGAGTATATGAAGCAGCTGCTGGAGCATCCTATCCAGATTCTGATGTGAGTGGAGGAGTGTCATGGCAGAGATCATCATCATGCCCAAGCTGGGCTTCAATATGGACGAGGGCCAGTTGGTCAAGTGGCACAGGCGGGTGGGTGAAACGGTAAAGAAGGGCGAGGTGCTCTTTGAGATTAACACCGACAAGACCACCATGCCCGTAGAGGCTACAGCGGACGGCACCGTCCTCCAGCTCATGCTGGAGGAGGGGGCTTTCGCCGAGGTGTTCACCCCCATCGCCGTGATCGGCGCTCCGGGGGAGGACCCCAATGCCGTCCTCAACGGCCCCGCCACCCCCCAGGCCGCGCCCGCGGCCCCGGCGGAGCCGGCCGGATACGACTACGACGTGGTCGTGATCGGTGCCGGCCCCGGCGGCTATGAGACGGCGATCAAGGCGGCCCAGTGCGGGAAAAAAACCTGCATCATCGAGGGGGCCGGTTTCGGAGGCACCTGCCTGAACGTGGGCTGCATCCCAACCAAGGCGCTGATTCAGACCGCCGACGTGTACCACAAGGTGAAGGATGCCGCCCGCTTCGCGGTGACGGGCGTGGAGGCGGACAAGATCGCGGTGGATATGGCCGCCTTGCAGGCCAGAAAGAAAGCCGTGGTCAAAACCCTGGTCAACGGCGTCAAGGGTCTGCTCCGGGGCAATAAGGTAACGGTGGTGGAGGGAATGGCCTCGTTTGCCGATACCCATACCCTGTCTGTGGACGGCAGGAGCATCACCGGGGCCAACATCATCATCGCCACCGGCTCCAGCGTATTCATGCCCCCCTTCATCGCGCTGGAGGGGGAAAACCACCTGCTGACCAGCACCGAGGCCCTGGACCTGGATCAGGTGCCCGCCTCGGTCACCGTGATCGGCGGCGGTGTGATCGGCGTGGAGTTCGCCTATCTCCTGAACCGTCTGGGCAGTAAGGTGACGGTGCTGGAGCTGATGGACCATATCCTGCCCATGGTGGACATCGAGGTCTCCAGGCTGGCGGAGAAGCGGATGACCAAGGACGGGATCCTGTTCCGGCTGGGCGCAAAGGTCAGCCGGGTGAAGGACGACACGGTGTACTACGAGTTTGAGGGGCAGAACTGCCAGGTAAAGTCGGATATGGTGCTCATGGCGGTGGGACGTGTTCCCAACACGCAGGGCCTCAACGCAGAGGGGATCGGCATCGAGTTCGACCGGAAGGCGATCCGGACGGACGCCCATATGCGCACCAACATCCCCCATATCTATGCCATTGGGGACGTGAACGGGAAGGTTATGCTGGCCCACACCGCCTCCCACGAGGGTATGGTGGCAGTGGCGGACATCTGCGGCCAAGGGGAGGAGATGCGCTATGACCGGATCCCATCCTGTGTCTATCTGGAGCCTGAGATCGCCTGCATCGGCCTCACCGAGGCCCAGGCCAGGGAGAAGTACGGCGACGGGCTGAAGATCGGGCGGTTCAACATGGCGGCCAACGGCAAGTCCCTGATCGCGGGAGACACGGACGGCCTGTTCAAGGTGATCGTGGCGGCGGACACCGGCGAAATCCTGGGCGTTCACCTCTATGGTCAGCACGTCACCGACATGATCGGTGAGATCTCGGCGGCCATGGCCGCCGAGGGCACCGCTGAGGAGCTGATCCATGCGATCCACCCCCATCCCACGGTCAACGAGGCCCTGGGTGAGGCTTTTATGGCCGCCTGGAACGGACGGGCCATCAATTCCCTGTGACAGGGAGGATCCTCTGCCTGGGTGACAGCCTGACCTATGGCTTCGGCCTCCCGCGGGGACTGGTCTGGACGGCGCTGTGCGCCGCCCAGACCGGGGCGGAGCTGCTGGGCGGGGGCGTCAACGGCAACACCACCGGCGGTATGCTGGCCGTCCTGCCCGATCTGCTGGTCCGGGAGCACCCGGACGCGGTCCTCCTGATGGGCGGGACCAACGATATCGCCTACGGCGGGGATCTGGCGGGCGCCAGGTCCAACATGGGGGCCATGGCCCACCTGATCATCGCCGGAGGAGGCCTCCCGCTGATCGGGATCCCGCCGGGGCTCCGGCGGCCCATTCGGCGGGAGTGGGCGGAGCTGATGCCGGAGCGGGCGGCAGAGCTGCTGGCCGAGTACCAGAGCTGGCTGCGCCGCTTTGCCGCCGCCTTCCGTCTGCCGGTCCTGGACTTCGACCGGGCCTTCACCCGATGGGGAGAGGAGGGGCTCTTTCAGCCGGATGGCCTCCACCCCAACGCCGCCGGCCACTGCCTGATGGCGGAGACGGCCGCGGCGCTCATTCGATCCCTGTGAGAGAAAGGAGCCTGTGCCACGATGCGTGCCATCCAAAGCCCCAGCACCGACCCCCGCTTCAATCTGGCGCTGGAGCAGTATATTTTTGACCAGATGCCTCGGAACCGGTCCTATCTCATGCTCTGGCGCAACGACCGGACGATCGTGGTGGGCAAGCACCAGGATACCTTCGCCGAGATCAACGCCGACTATGTGCGGGCCAACCAGATTCAAGTGGTCCGCCGGCTGTCCGGGGGCGGGGCGGTCTATCACGACCTGGGGAACGTGAACTTCACCTTCATCGCCGACCACACGGGCAGCGACTTTGACTTCTCCACCTTCTGCCGCCCGGTGATCTGGGCGCTGGAGAGCCTGGGGGTGCCCGCGGAGCTGAACGGTCGAAATGACATGACCATCCGGGGCAGAAAGTTTTCGGGCAACTCCCAGTATGTGAAGGAGGGCCGGGTGATGCACCACGGCACGCTCCTGTATGACTCTGACCTGAGCGTGGTGTCCTCAGCGCTGGCTCCCAGCCGGGACAAGCTGACCTCCAAGGGCCTGCCCTCGGTGCGCAGCCGGGTCACCAACATCAAGCCCTATATGCATCAGCCGATGCCCACAGAATCCTTCATGGAGCGGCTGTGGTCCTGCCTGGGAGAGGTATGTGACCTAGTCCCCTATGAGCTGGATCGGGGGGATCTGAACCAGGTGGAGCGTATCCGGCAGGCGGTGTACGACCGCTGGGAGTGGAACTATGGAAGTTCCCCCCGGTGTCAGATCGACAAGCGCCGCAGGGTAGAGGGCTGCGGCGAGATCCGGGTCTGCCTGGATTTGAAGGAGGGTGCAATCCAGGCGCTGGCCTTCTATGGGGACTTCTTCTCCCGAAAGGAACCCGACCAGCTGGCCCAGCGGTTGATCGGCTGTCCTCTGCGGGAGGAAGCCCTGCGGGCGGCGGTGCCGGCGGGGGAAATCGGGCAATATTTTCAGAACATGGACCTGTATGAATTTTGCGGGCTAATGCTCTGCTGAGGCCCCATCAAAAACAGGGCGCGGCCCGGAAGGCCGCGTCTAACAGCAAGGAGTGGATAATATGAGTATTGACCGTCTGCCGCCCGTGGGCCATGTGGGTGTCGTCGTGGCCGATATGGACCGGGCGCTGGAGGAGATCCGTCAGATCTTCGGGATCGACGGCGCCGGGAAGGTGTACGACTTCACACCCATGAATGTATGGGCCTGGGGGGAGAAAATCCCCGGCTGCCAGATTCGGATCGCCATGCTGGATTGGAGCGACAGCCTGAAGCTGGAGGTGCTCCAGCCCGTCTTTGGCGAGATTGAACATAAGCGCTTCGTAGATGAGGTGGGAGGCGGGATGCACCACACCGCCTACTACGTCAAGGACTACCCGGCTTATCGGGATTTCATCGTGGGCCAGGGGGGCGAGATCATTTTTGAGTCGGAGACCGAGGATGAAAAGGGGTACCGTCGATGCTGCTACGCCCGTATGCCTGGGACGCAGATGATTGTAGAAGTATTGGAGAAGGCGTGGTTGCGCAATTGAGGTGCTCCTGTCTTTTGAGAAAATAAGTTCATAGATTAAGTATGGGCAACACCCCTCCTGTGGTTCGGCAGACGGGGTGTTGCTTATATTCTGGACATAAGGATGCCCTCCTGAAGCACTCTTATTGAGAAAAATGCTCCATCTAAGTTTAGATGAAGTTATAGGGTCAAGCGTCAAACAGCAATTATTAGGTATGAAAAAAATCATGCTTAATTGTATAAATGACTATAATTATACACAAAAGTAAAAATAGAACTTTGGAAAATATTACAACGTACAGTCAAAGCAGCGGCTGGGAGGAGAGGGCTTTCGTGCTTGTACCGTAAATTTAAAGATAATTAAGCTACCAAAAAAGAGATGTTCCAGAGGTCACTATACCTTTGGAACATCTCTTCCTGTTTAGATTTCAAAGCGGAATCGGTAAGAAGACGGCGTATGAGCTTTTGAAGGATGGCGCAATCCACTAAATGAAGATTGGGAAATCGTTTAAGATACCTAAAATCTATATCATTGAATATCTGATCGGTATATATTAAAAAGTTTCGGTGTGTGGAAATAAGGCAGTACGGAATATTGGAGGAGAGAACTTTACATGGAATAATATTTTATATCCTCTTAGATTGAGCATCCAAATATACTTTCATGCCAACAATTGTAATAATTTCTTGTTAACGGGAAGCTTTTCCATAGCGGCCTTGGTCTATTTGGAATGACCGGTTGAGAAGGAAAGTCCTTTTGCAAAGAGCATATTAACAATCTTTCCTAAGCTGGCTCCAGCAAGATAGTATTTAAATATACCGCGGACAGCATCTGTTTTTTCTTCATGCGCAGTGATTTCCTTGCCAGCTAAAACGTAGCCATACGGAAGTTTCACAGGTACCTCACTTTCCAAAACATAAATAAAGGCAGGTTTAAGAGAGATACCATCTCTTTAAATCTGCTTGCTGACACTTGCAATATGTAATGGTAGCCAGTTCTATGCTGTGGTTTTAATACACTTTTACCAAGTATAGACAAAACCTGCATATAACTATCGTTATACGCAGGTTTTGTCTACGATGGTGCGGATGACGGGACTCGAACCCGTACGGCCATGGGCCACTAGCACCTCAAGCTAGCCAGTCTACCAGTTCCAGCACATCCGCATATTGTCGTCTCGAAAGACTGCTAGATTATTATAACGAGCCGTTACGGATTTGTCAACTGGAATTTTCCACTCCGCACCAGAAAAAGCAAAAAGATCGAAAAAAGGAGTTGACAAGTGGGGGGACAGATGGTAATATAATTTTCGCGCTGCAAAGAGCGCTAAAGATGCGCGAGTGGTGGAATTGGCAGACTCGCTAGATTCAGGTTCTAGTGTGCATTACGCACGTGCGGGTTCAAGTCCCGCCTCGCGCACCATGTCGGAGCAAGCTATGGATCGCTTGCTCCGACTTATTTTATATGTCAGAGCGCGCTCACGCCGCTGCTCCTCCTTTCCAAACCGAACTAGCCTACGCTGGGCTTCGGTTTGGGGCCGCCCTGTGGGCGGCTTTTTTCTTGTCGGTTTTAACCGTCTGTTCCAAATTTGAAAGCCACGTCTTAGCCAATTGAGGCTGAGACGTGGTTTTTAAATTTGTAATACCTCTATGATATGCTGGCAATCAGTCATGCTATAGTGGTGTTTTACTACAAAATATTATCTGGATTTTGCAGGCGAAAGGAAAAGATATAATTTTGGAATCAGAGGATATGGCATGTAGCTTGTAATAAAGAGCGAAAATTGATTACAATTAGCATATAAGCAATTTTGGAAGGATTTTCTGTCAACATAAAGGGGGCATGGTCGGATTGACTAAAATTACATCTGAACAGCTTCAGCGGCATAGTAACACCCACACCGCCCGGTCTGGTGATGACCGGGACGCAGTTACAATGCTCCAGGCATTTTTGGGCTCGGACGGAAAATCAGTGAGAGGTTCTCGACTGAAGACACATGGCCTAATACGGATGGGACGTTTGAATTAGTCCCGTCTCCAGAGGTGTCTAGGCGGCCAAAGCGGAGCTTTGTGGTCCAGAGTAAGGGAACCTCGACCCCGCAGATATCGCTGGACGGCGCTGTCCACTATCGGCTACGGGATCTTGCCTTCCCTGCATATGTGGCTTTGGAGGTTACGCTGGACCCCGGTATCTTGTTCCTGGTGTTAAATACGGGGAAGCGAGGGCAGGAGCGCGTATTCTGGAAGTACATTTCCCCCAGGTTTCTCGCGTCGCTCGATTTTAGCAAGGACTCCGCGGTGATCCGCTTTACCGGCGGGGACGAGATCAAAAACACGGAAGAGTCTGGGGATGACTTCGTCTGTAGCTGGACGGGATCTCCAACGACCACTCCTTGGGCTTTCGGTCGTCCCCTTTCAGTTGGCCTATACAGTCTCTATTCACAAGGCGCAGGGCCTCGAGTACAATTCCGCCAAGGAGGTCATCCCCAGCAGCAATTCCGAGCAGATCTCCCACGGCATTTTCTATACAGCCATCACCCGTGCAAAGGAAAAATTAAAAATCTTTTAGAGTGCGGATACAATCAATCAGATTATCGACGGGTTCGGCAAGGCGGCCGGCGGCCGGTTGGGTCTGAATATCATCAAAACACAATTTCTGAATGCCGAGGCAGCAGGACCGCCACCCGTCTCTTGACTTTTGGCCTGCATGGAGTATAATAAGGGTGCACAGCCAAGTTTATATGGAGCATCATGACTCTGCGCGAGTGCTGCCCTTCGGGCAGGCGCAGGGATGAGGGAAGCCGGTGGGAGTCCGGAGCTATACCCGTAGCCGTATGTGCTTGAGGTTGCCGTTCGAGGCGTGAGCCGGTCATTGGGGCAGGGCCCTGAGAAGGCGGAACGGCAGACGCAGGAGCGAGATCGCTCTGGAAAGGCACGAGCCGGAAGACCTATGGTGTTTGAGAGTGGGGCGCACGTCGGTGTGCGCCGGGAAAGCGCGCGGAAAAGCGGCCGCGGCGGATCATGGGATCTGCCGCGGCCGCAGCTTTATGCAGGAGACAGTGACGACGAGCAGAAAGGAAGGAGACCGCTATGCTGAATCTCACCTGGATCAAGAACCCCGACCACGTATCCTACTGTAAGGAGAACGAGGTGCTGCCCCGGTTGGCGCGGGAGCTGGGCATCGCCGACCTGGCACAGCAGGTAGAGGAATTCCGGACCCACCCCACGGCGGAGGGGGTAAATCTGAAAGGGAAGAAACGTACCACTTTGAAGCTGTTCATCCCCAACCTGACCTTCCCGGAGCCGGTGGAGATGGGGGAGAACGTGTGGATCTATATGGGGGAGCTATGCCCCGCCTACTGTCTGTTTACCCCTTGGGAGGAGACAAAAGAGAATTGACGCAACGGGAAGGAGATACGGTTATGGGCGAACAAAAAAAATACTGGGAGGGCAAGCACTTCGCTTTCTATACCAACAAGGAGTGCGAATATTACCCCTGCCACCCGGTGCCGGAGGGGACGGAGTTCAACTGCCTGTTCTGCTACTGCCCGCTTTATATGCTGGGGCGGAAGTGCGGGGGAAACTTCACCTATTTGGAAAGCGGCGTCAAGGACTGTAGCGAGTGCCTGGTACCCCACCGCCGGGAGAACTATGGATTTATTGCCGACAGTTTCCAGAAGATTGCTGGCGAGATGGCGGAACGGGAGAAGAAGGAAGGACAGTAAACGAAGGTTCCAGCCTATACATTCCGAGATGCACATGAAAAAAGCGCCCAACTGCTATGCGCAGGCGGGCGCTTTTTTAGACATAGGTAGCCGTTCATTTAACAAGGTAGCGGGGAGGCATCCTGTTTCAGAAGGGTGTTGCCCACCATACTGCTGATGACCGGTGCGCCGATCCGGCGGCTCATGTCCAAAGAGGCCACGGTGCGGCGATCCAGATCAATGCCGCAGTCGATGTCCATTTTGTGGAGCAGATTGACGAAATCTTCGGTGGGAATGTTCCCCTTGGCATTGGGAATCACGGGGCAGCCGCCCATGCCGGCCAGGGACACGTCAAACCGGGTAAAGCCCAACTCCATGGCTTTCACGCAGTTGGCAAGACCAAATCCCTCAGTGTTGTGGATGTGCAGTGAGATCTGCTCTGGCCGGAAGCGCTCCAGAATCCCCCGCAGGATGCGCTCGGTATGGATGGGGTCGGCCATTCCGGCGGAGTCTCCCAGGCCCAGGGAGGAGGCCCCCAGCTCCATGGCTCGCCGGGCATAGGCCAGGGTTTTCTCCAGAGGGGTGGCATCGCCGAAGGGACAGCCGAAGACCGCGCCCAGGGCCGCTTGCACCTGGAGATCCGGGAGGCTGGCGATGGCTTCAAGGGTGGCGAAGGCCTCCACCGGCGTGGAGCCGAAGCCCCGGCCGAAGGTGTCGCTGACGGAGAGGAAGAAGTCCACGTGGCGGATGCCCAGCGTACTGGCCCGTCGGGCGGCCTCCACGCTCTCCACCAGGGCGGTCACTCTGACGCCCTTCTCGGCGGCGTAGGGGAGCACCATTTGGCAGAGGGAGTCCAGATCCTGGTACTGCCGGCCCCGGACGGGGTCGGAGCTGAAGACGCCGATCTCCAGCTCACGGGCGCCGTAGTCGATCATACTACAGATAAGCTCCCGCTTAACCTCGGTTGGAAGGACGGTCTTGAATTTCTGCCAGCCGTCCCTGGGGGCAACCTCCCTCAGGGACACCAAAGAGGGATAATTCATGGCGAAACACTCCTTTCAAAAGAAGAGGCACACCGCGGACACCAGAATAACCACCGCCGCATAGAGCAGCATAGCCGCGATACCGTAGGTCCAGATGAATTTGTTGTCCATGTTTTTCTGACTGAGCAGGATGGCTGCCTGACCGCTGGACGCGTAGGTGAGGTAGGCCACCATGGAGCTCAGCGAGATGGCCACGGCCAGGATGGTGATGTCATACCCTGCATCCACCAGGGGACCGCTCAGGGCGGATACCAGGGAGGAGACCACCAGCAGGGTGGCTGTGTTAGAGAAGAAGTTGGTGAGCAGCAAGGTAATAAGTACCGTCATGGCCACAAAGAGCAGGGGGCTGTGATTGGAGAAGAGGCCACCCAGGGCCTGCGTCAGCCAGGCTTTGATGCCGTACTCGTCGGCCACCAGCAGGCCGCTGATAGCTGCCATGGAGGCCACGGCCATGACAATGGGCCAGCTCACGCCCTTGGTGAAGGCCTCCACAGGGCAGAAGATCTGTTCCCCGTCCACCCGGATAAGGGCCAGCACCGCCAGGGCCACTGAGGTAAAAAGAACGGTGTCCATTTCCTTTAGGGCGCTCAGCACCGGCATCTCAGGCCAGTAGGGGCTGGTGAAGGAGTGGAGGGCGATGATCAGAAAGGCGGCCAGGGGGATCCACTGCCTCCGGGTCAGGCGCAGGGGCTTGTCCGCCAGGGCCTGGGCCAGATCTACCCGGCCCAGGGCTCGGATGTCGCACCGGAAGAGGAAGCGCAGGGCCAGAGCGAAGACGGCGCAGAAGGCAATGAGAATGGCAAAGGCCTCCGCCACGAAGCGGAAGGTGACTACCTGCACCCCAGCAGCGGCCAGAAAGAACTGCCCTGCCGCCAGATTAAGGGCCGCCATGCTGCCGATGGTCATAGGGCCGATACACATGGTGATAAAGGCGCCCAGGCATAGCAGGCGGGCCAGCTTGCTTTTGGGCTCGATACCGGCCTCGGCGTAGATTCCATCCAGCAGGGTGAAACCCACGATGAGGGCGCCGAACACCCCCATGAAGGCGGCGGCCAGGCCAAAGGCGAAGAGGAGCATCATCACCATGACCATCGGGTATTTTTGAGTGAATCTGCGGGTCAGGAGGAACCGGGCGATGACCTCGCCGGTGTTGTCCCGGATGATGACGTAGCACAGGGCATAGAGCACCACGATCTGCCACACATAGGAGGCGCCCATAAAGGAGCTGATCACCTGGGCAGGGGTCTGAATGCCGTTGATTACCAGGCCGCCCATGGCGAACAGGGCGCACAGGATCAGGTCGTTGGTGGTCAGGATGCCGATAATGGCACCCACAAACACGCAGGCGATGGACACGCCGGCGGGGGTGATCCCGTCAGCCCAGGACGGGATCAGATGGGGGAGCAGTAGCATGCTCGCCAGCATGGCCAGCGTCCCTAGGTAGTAGACCCACGAGCTGTGCTTGGGGGATGCGTTTGTCTGTTTCATCGTTCTTCCTCCTTCTGTCTTTGGTGCGGTTTCACCGCACACCTCTCTCCATGGCAACTATAACACGGGTCGGCTTATTTGTTAAATTCATGTTTTTCCTTTTTATTTATAAGGAAATGTTATATAATGGCCATACCACGAGGAGGTGGCTGTATGACTATCGCGCAGATGTCCCATTTCTATGCGCTCTGCCAGTCCGGAAGCTACACTCAGGCGGCGAAGCAGCTATACATCACCCAGCCAGCCCTGAGCAAAAGCATCGCGGCGCTGGAGAGCGAACTGAACCTCAGGCTGGTGGAGCGCAGCACACGGACAGTGGCACTGACAGCGGCGGGGGAGGAGTTCGCACGGGCGTGTGAGGAGATGCTGGAGGTATATCGTAAGGGGGTGAACAATGCCCGGACGGCGGCGGGCGACATCTCGGGCCTGGTCCGCTTCGGCCTGCGGCGGCATATCGAGGAGGAATACCCCAACCTCCGGCTGGAGCTGCGCTTTTACAGCGAAAACGGCCTTCTCCGCGCCCTGGATGACCACATGGCAGACTTCGTCCTGGCTTTTGGCCGGCCCCGGGCGGACAACGTGGGGCGGCAGAGCCTGTCCGTCAGCCAGATCTGCGCCGTGCTGCCCGGCGGCCACCCCCTGGCTGGGGCGGGAGAGCTGAGCTTCTCTCAACTGCGGCATGAGGCGTTTCTGGTCCCAGACTACAAAATCTCCGGTGTGGAGTTTGACACGGTGGTAACTTATGCCGGCCGGAATGGCTTCTCACCCCACGTGGTCCAGGAGGCGGACTCCATTCCCCAAATCTTCACCATGGTGGCCTGCGGATGCGGGATTGCTGTTTTGTCTGAGCTCTATCGCTTCAGTGCCGGAGAGCACGTGGTCTTCGTCCCCCTGAGAGATATCCCGCCCAGCGAGGAGCATCTGCTCTGGCGGCAGCGGGATGACAAGTGCTTAAATGCCATTGTGGAGCTGGCCCGGCGTTACTACGGAGGCGGGATGTAGGACGCTGTGGAGAAAAAACAGGCCGGCCGGAGCGAGGGGTCCCGCTCCGGCCGGCC
>OBUT01000383.1_pt1 | contig 11990 bp, 7 predicted proteins | sample 1475941 | NCBI WGS metagenome assembly OBUT01 (sample SAMEA2579956, study PRJEB22360) | human gut metagenome | biome: human gut; feature: human-associated habitat; material: faeces | place: Denmark | collected 2008/2010
CCTTGGCCCGGGCGGGGCGGCGGTGGGACAGTACGCCGCCGGAGGCGCCGCGCTCGGCTCCACCCTTGCCATCGGCCAGGACGCCCAATCCTCCTCCGGCGGGCTGGCCCTCACCCTGGACCAGCTTCACGGCTACTCCCCCGAGGTCCTGTTCCAGATGATCCACGCCCAGCTCCCCGAGGCCCCTGAGTGGGTCGTCCGCCTGCTTCTCTGCGTTTGTCCCTGAAAAAGAGCCCTTGCGCGGCCGCGCAAGGGCTCTTCCCTTATCTGTCTTCTCTGTAAGCTGAACTGTGTCCACCCGTCCCGGTGCCCCTATCATCACCGTTGAGAAATCTCCATGTATAGAAGGGGATACGGCGCTCCCTGTTCATCGCAGTCTGTCCTTTTATATACACAGAATCCCATGTGCTCATAAAAACCCTTTGCCTCTGGGTTCTGTTCATTGACCGTCACGCTCTTAACCCCACAATGCTTCATCCCATATTCAACGAGCAGCCTTCCCAAGCCGTTTGTCCGGAACGAGAAACAGCATTTCAAGGCGGCCGCCATCTACTCCCATAAATCCGACCGGAGCTCCGCTTTCCTCTCTGGCGATGACAAGCCTTGGAACCAAATTCAGCGCCCCGGGAACGTATTCCTTGATCTGTTCTATTTCACGGCTGGATAAAAAGTGGTGCGTTGCCCTCACGGACTGCTCCCAAATTTTCAGAAGCTGCTGGAGCAATACAGGCTGCCGTTCCTTCACTTCCGCTATTTCCGTATCCTCACCCCATTTGATTGTATTTCCAACATCAGCCTGCCACACAAATGCTGCAACTTCGGTCAGCCGGCTTGCTTATTTCTCATCCAGTGGGAGTGGGTCCGGTGCACGGTGGGTCAGCTCGGCACAGCAGGACTTGGTCAGCTTGTCCAGTCCCTCATCCTGGCGGGCCAGCTCCCCGGAGATCTGCTCCAGCGTCTGCCGCACCTGGTCCAGCTCTCCACAGGCCCTGGAAACCGCCGCGTCCATATCAGCGCGCAGGCGGCCGTAATTCCCCTGTACCCGGTTCAGCCACTGCTCCACCTCGGCCCGTGTCTTGCGGATGCGCTCCTCCGCCTCCGCCTGAACCGCCTGGGCGCGGCAGTGGGCCTCCAGCTCGATACCGGCGGTGCGGTCCTTCACCTTTTCATAGGCCGCCGCCGCCGGCCCAGCCTTGGCCAGCTTTTCCTCGCTCTCCTTCAGCCGGGCCTCGGTATCGCCCAACCGCTGCTTCGCCTTCTCCAGCTCTTCCTCCAGCAGGGAGATCTCCAGCTTGCGCTCCTCCGCCTCCTTGTGGGCGGCGGCCAGCTCCCCCCGCAGGGCCTGGAGCTCCTTCTCCTTGGCCTCCGTCTGGGCCTGGGCCGCGGCGATCTCCTCCGCCTGGGCCGCCTTGGCCGCCTCGGCTTCCGCCAGCTCCCGCCGGACAGCCTCCAGCTTCTCCCGGTGCTCCTGGTTCGACGTCTCAATATAATTCAGCACATCCTGCTTCTGAAACCCGCCAAAGGTGGACGTGCGGAACTGAAGTTCGGTGTCGCTCATACGGCACACCCCTTTTCTACAGAATCAGAGTTATTTTATCACAATTCCCGCTATAACACAAGCGCCACTCAGACCATAGCTATCTGCACAATTCTTTCTTCTCTCTACTTGCGGTTTTGCGCAAAATCAACTATAGTTATAGTTGGCATTACGGCAAAATGTCCGGTCTATCGGGCTTATCCGGCGGTATTCTACGTTCAGAAACATTTGAGAACGGAGGTAGTTTTCCCATGACCTATCTGGCCCACATTGCCGGCGACGGCCGGAAACAGACGGCGGCGGAGCACCTCAACGGGACGGCGGAGCGTTGCGCCCTCTTTGCCGCTCCCTTTGGCGCGGAGGAGCTGGGTCGGCTGGCCGGCCTGAGCCACGACCTCGGAAAATACTCCATGGAATTTCAGCGCCGCCTTGCCGGCGGCCCCAAGGTGGATCACGCCACCGCCGGCGCCTTTGCCTGCTGGCGTATGGGGCAGCCTCTGGCCGCCTTCGCGGCGGCGGGACACCACGGCGGCCTCCCGGACGGAGGCACTCAGGGAGATTCCCCGGATGCCGGAACCTTTTTGGGACGGATGAAGCGCGCGGAACGGGGCATGCTGCCCGACTGCTCCCCCTGGACGGAAGAGATCCCCCTCCCCTCCCCCGCTCCTCCCCCCTGCGGCGCGGAGCCGCTGTCCCTGATGTTCTTTACCCGGATGCTGTTTTCCTGTCTGACGGACGCGGATTTCCTGGACACCGAGGCCTTTATGGACGGCTCCCCCCGGCCGGAGCACCCCGCTCCTCTGGATGACCTTTGGGAGCGGCTCCAGCGCCATATCTCCGGCTGGTTTCCCCCTCAGGGAGAGCTGAACTCCCGCCGCTGCGCCGTTCTGGAGCAGTGTATCCGGATGGGCAAAACCCAGCCCCCCGGCCTGTTTACCCTCACCGTCCCCACCGGGGGCGGAAAGACGGTGGCCTCTCTGGCCTTCGCCCTGGCCCAGGCCAGGGCCAGGGGGCTGCGGCGGATCATCTATGTGATCCCCTACACCTCCATCATCGAGCAGACCGCCCAGGAGTTCCGAACCATCCTGGGGGCGGAGAACGTGCTGGAGCACCACTCCAACGCCGCCTATGAAATCGACGCCGAGGCCACTCCAAAAACGGTCCGCCTGGCCCAGGCCGCGGAGAACTGGGACATGCCCGTGGTGGTAACCACGGCGGTGCAGTTCTTCGAATCCCTCTATGCCAACCGCCCTTCCCAGTGCCGCAAGCTCCACAACCTGGCCGGAAGCGTCATTCTCTTCGACGAGGCCCAGCTGCTCCCCCTCCCCTGCCTGCGGCCCTGCGTCCACGCCATCGCCCAGCTCGTTCAGCATTACGGTGCTTCCGCCGTCCTCTGTACCGCCACCCAGCCCGCACTGGGGCCGCTCTTCGCGGAGTTCCTGCCCGGCCGTCCGGCAGTGGAGCTCTGTCCGCCGGAGCTGTGTCCCCCGGAATCCTTCCGCCGGGTGTGCTTCCGCCAGGCGGGCCGGCTGGACTGGGATACACTGTCCGGACAGCTCCAGCAGCACGAGCAGGTGCTCTGCGTTGTCAACAGCCGCAAGAGCGCCCAGGAGATCTTTACGCGGCTCTCCGGCGAGGGGAACTTTCACCTCTCTACCCTCATGTATCCCGCCCACCGGCGCGCCAAGCTGGAGGAGATCCGCCGCCGGCTCAAGGGGGGCCTCCCCTGCCGGGTGATCTCCACCTCCCTGATCGAGGCCGGGGTGGATGTGGACTTTCCCGCCGTGTTCCGGGAAGAGGCGGGCCTGGACTCCATCCTCCAGGCCGCCGGCCGGTGCAACCGGGAGGGCAAGCGCCCCGTCTCGGAGAGCATCGTCACCCTTTTCCGGGGGGAGGCCGCCCCGCCGCCTCTGTTCCAGACCGCCATCGGCGTGGGCCGCAAGGTGCTGGAGCAGTATGACGACATCGCCTCCCAGGAGGCGATCCAGGCCTACTTCCATATGTTCCTGGAGCTGAATGGGGCGAAAGCGCAGGACAAATATGGTATTTTATCTAAAATTCACGAGGATCCGTTCCCCTTCCAGTCCGTGGCGGAGCGCTTCCACATGATCGACAGCCCCACCCGGACAGTCTACATCCCATTGGGCGCGGGCGCGGAGCTGGTCGGACGGCTTCGGGCCGGAGAGCGGAGCCGGACGCTGTTCCGCCAGCTCGGCCAATACGGCGTATCTATCTACGAAGAGCACTTCGCCGCCCTGGATCAGGCCGGGGATCTGGAGCGGCTGGAGGATGGCTCCGCTATCCTTGCCACCCTGTCCCTCTATTCAGAGGAAACCGGGCTGTCCCTGGAGGCGGACTGTGGGAAAGCCTTCTTTGTCTAAACAGCAGGGGAGCGGAGACGCTTCCGTCTCCGCTCCCCTGTGCCTCCTAATTAATATACATTTCTATATTTCAATCCACGCATGTTGCGACAGAAAATATTATATCACATGTGTCAACAAAAATTCATAGATATGTATTTTAAAGAGTTTGACGGATGACTAACTCTGATGTATAATATAGTCGTCTAAATGAATAGACGCAGGATGGAACGCCGGGCAGACGTGAGGTCTCATTCACTCTCTACTCCGTCTGCCGGTGCTTCCCCTGTCCAAACAATATATTATGTATTATGAAAGGAGTGAACGCCTATGTCCATTCAGCTGGAGGTCTGGGGGGATTATGCCCTCTTTACCCGCCCGGAGATGAAAGTAGAACGGGTGAGCTACGATATCATGACCCCCTCCGCCGCCCGGGGGCTGGTGGAGGCCATCTACTGGCATCCTGGGCTGAGGTGGATCATCGACCGCATCCATGTGTGCGCTCCCATCCGCTTCACCAACCTGCGGCGCAACGAGGTCAAGTCCACTCTCTCCGCCCGCTCGGCCCGGACGGTGATGGAGCGGGGCAAGGGGGAGCTGTATCTGTGCACATCCGACGACATTCAGCAGCGGGCCGCCCTGCTGCTGCGGGATGTGCGGTATGTCATTGAGGCCCATTTTGACATGACCGGTCAGGCCGCCCCCGGAGACAATCCGGGCAAGTTTCAGGACATTGTCAAGCGCCGCATCAAAAAGGGGCAATTCTACCACCAGCCCTGCTTCGGCTGCCGTGAGTTCCCCGCCCATTTCCGCTGGTGCGAGGAGTTGCCCCCCTGCCCGAAGGAGCTGCTGGGAGAGCGCGACTTGGGCTGGATCCTGTACGATATGGACTATACAAATCCGGAGGATATCCGCCCCCTGTTCTTCCGCGGCACCCTGCGGGACGGGGTGCTGGAGGTGCCCGCCCGGGACAGCGGGGAGGTGCGGGGATGATTTTGCAGGCGCTGACCCAGTATTACGAAACTCTGGTGCAGGCAGGCGTGCTTGCCGGCCCCGGCTGGGGGCCGGTCAAGGCCTCCTATGCACTCTCTATCGCCGCAGACGGGACGCTGGAGCAGGTTACGTCCATTCAGACGGAGCAGCTCCGAGGGAAAAAGACTGTGCTCGCCCCCCAGGTGCTCACGCTCCCTGCTCCGGTCAAACGCACAGTAGGGATCGCCGCCAATTTTCTGTGCGATAACTCCGGCTACATTTTGGGCGCAGACAATAAGGGAAACCCTCAGCGCTCCCTTGCGTGCTTTGCCGCCTGCAAGGCGCTTCATACCTCTGTTTTGGAGGGTGTGGATTCCCCCTCCGCTCAGGCCCTGCTGGCCTTCTTCCGCACCTGGATCCCGGAGTATACACTGGAGCATCCCGCTCTGGCAGAGTATCGGGAGGACATACTGTCCGGGGCCAATCTGCTCTTCCGCTATAATGGAAGCTATGTCCATGAAGATCCCGAAATTCGGCGTGCCTGGGAGCGCCACTATCGCGCCGATACCGACAGCCCAAGAGGCATCTGCCTCGTCACCGGCGAGGAAGGGCCGGTGGAGTCCGTTCACCCGGCCATCAAGAATGTGTCCGGCGCCCAATCCAGCGGCGCAGCTCTGGTCTCTTTCAACGCACCGGCGTTCTGTTCCTACGGCAAGGAGCAGAACCTCAACGCCCCTACCGGCAAATACGCCGCCTTCGCCTACACGGCCGCCCTTAATTACCTGCTGGCCGACCGGGAGCACGTCTACCGGCTCGGGGACGCCACCGTCGTCTGCTGGGCCAGAGGCGGCGGCGACGCCTACCAGGCCTTTTTCGGCGGAGCTCTGCTGGGGGCGCCGACGCCGTACAGCGCCGCGGATCTCCGCGGCATGACCGCACAGCTGTGCCAGGGAATCCCCGTGGACTTTCAGGAGGACAAGCTCGACCCCAACATGGATTTCTATATCCTAGGCCTCTCCCCCAACGCCGCCCGGCTGTCAGTGCGCTTTTTCCTCCACAATACCTTCCGGGGATTCCTGGAACACATCCAGTCCCACTACCGGCGGCTGGAGATCGTTCGCCCCTCCTATGACAAGTTTGAGACCCTGCCCATCTGGAAGCTGCTGGACGAGACGGTAAACCAGAACGCCCGGGACAAGTCCCCCGCCCCCGATCTGGCCGGCGAGGTTCTGCGGGCGGTGCTGAACGACACCCGATATCCAGCCACGCTGCTCAACGGCGTCGCCCTCCGCATCCGGGCGGAACGGGAGGTCAGCCGGGGCCGGGCCGCCATTCTGAAAGCCTATTACACAAAGCTGGCCGAGAGTACCGGCCACGAACATCCTGATATACCGGAGGAGGTCTTACAAGTGTCTCTCAATCCTGACGCCACCAATGTCTCCTATCTCCTGGGGCGGCTGTTCTCCGTGCTGGAGGCCGTCCAGGCCGCTGCCAACCCCGGCATCAACGCCACCATCCGCGACAAGTATTTCAGCGGAGCGTCGGCTAACCCTCCCCCGGTATTCCCCGTCCTGGTCAATCTGGCTCAGAAGCATCTGAAAAAGCTGAACGCCGCCAACCGCGGTCTCTCCATCGCCTATGAGAAGCAGATGACCGAGCTGCTCTCCAAGTTGGGTACGGAATACCCCGCCCACCTGAATCTCCCCCAGCAAGGTTCGTTCCAGCTGGGCTACTATTTCCAGACTCAGGCCCGCTATCAGAAGAAGGAGGAGAAGTAATATGTCCGAGCCTATCAAAAACCGCTATGAATTTGTCATCCTGTTCGACGTGGAGAACGGCAATCCCAACGGGGATCCGGACGCGGGCAATATGCCCCGGGTGGATCCGGAGACTGGCCTGGGCATTGTCACCGACGTGTGCCTGAAGCGGAAGATCCGCAACTATGTGGAGACGGTGAAGGAGGACGCCACCGGCTACCGCATCTATGTCAAGGACGGCGTGCCTCTTAACCGCAGCGACGCCGAGGCCTACGCCGCCCTGGACGTGGACGAAAAGACCATCAAGGAAAAGAAAAAGGCCGATCCCGACCTGGATCGGAAAGTCCGGGACTGGATGTGCGCCAACTTCTACGATGTGCGCACCTTTGGCGCGGTGATGACCACCTTTGTGAAGGCCGCCCTCAACTGCGGCCAGGTGCGGGGGCCGGTGCAGTTGGGCTTTGCCCGCAGCGTGGAACCCGTCATTCCCCAGGAGATCACCATCACCCGTGTGGCCATCACCACCGAGGCCGACGCGGAGAAAAAGGGCACTGAGATGGGGAGAAAGTATGTCATCCCCTATGGCCTCTATCGCTGCGAGGGCTACGTCTCCGCCAACCTGGCCCGCAAGACCACCGGCTTCTCCGAGGAGGATCTGTCCCTGCTGTGGGAGGCAATCCTCAATATGTTCGAGCACGACCACTCCGCCGCACGGGGCAAGATGGCCGTGCGGGAGCTGATTGTCTTCCAGCACGACAGCGAGCTGGGCTGCGCCCCGGCCTGGAAGCTCTTTGAAGCGGTACATGTCACCCGGAGGGATCCCGGTGATCCCGCCCCCGCCCGTTCCTATCAGGATTACTCCGTCACGGTGGACGAGGCCGCCCTCCCCGCCGGAATCACCTGCCGGCGGATGGGGTGAACTTCCGTGAGGAGGAGTTTCTCCCCCTCTCCGGCCTTCAGCACTTTGCCTTCTGCCGCCGCCAGTGGGCGCTGATCCATCTGGAACAGCAGTGGCAGGAAAATCTGCGCACCATAGAGGGCCAGCTCTTCCATGAGCGTGCCCACGACGCCTCCCTTCGGGAGCGGCGGGGCGATACTCTGGTTCTCCGCAGTCTGGCGGTGGCCTCCCCTACCCTGGGACTGTCCGGCCAGTGCGACGTGGTCGAATTTCGCGCCGCGCCAGAGGGCGTCCCCCTCGCGGGCGAGGAGGGCCGCTGGCTGCCCTTTCCCGTGGAGTACAAGCGCGGCCGGCCAAAGCCTCACCAGGCGGACGAGCTTCAGCTGTGCGCCCAGGCCATGTGTCTGGAGGAAATGCTGTGCTGCCCCGTCCCGGAAGGCGCACTCTACTACGGCGAAACCCGCCGGCGCACTCCGGTGCGCTTCTCTCCAGAGCTGCGCCGTCAGGTTCAGTCCGCCGCAGAGGAGATGCATCAGCTCTTCCGGCGGGGCCACACCCCCAAAGCCAGGCCGGGCAAGTTCTGCGGCGCCTGTTCTCTGAAGGAGCTGTGCCTGCCGCAGCTGATCCGGCGGGAGTCCGTATCCGATTATCTGAACCGGGCCATGGAGGAAACGCCATGAGACAGCTGTTGAACACCCTCTTCGTGACCTCGGAGGACATCTATCTGTCCCTGGACGGCGAAAATGTGGTCGCCAGCCGGGAGCATCAGGAGGCCGCCCGCTACCCGCTCCATACCTTGAGCGGCATTGTCTCCTTCTCCTACCCCGGGGCCTCTCCCGCCCTGATGGGCGCCTGTGCAGAGCGCGGAATCTCTCTGGCCTTCTGCACGCCGCGCGGGCGGTTTCTGGCCCGGATCGCCGGGAGTACCTCGGGAAACGTCCTGCTCCGGCGTGCCCAGTACCGCACGGCGGACGAGCTCTCCGCCAGTTGCCGCATTGCCCGCAGTATGATCTTCGGCAAGGTCTATAACGCCCGCTGGAGCATCGAGCGCACCCGAAGAGATCACGGGCTCCGGCTGGATTCCGCCAGCCTGACAGCCTCCGCGTCTCATCTGAAAGAGCTTCTCCCCCAAATCGCCGCGGCCGCCTCTCTCGAGCATCTGCGCGGCCTGGAGGGCGCCGGAGCAACCCTCTATTTCGGGCAGTTCGACCAGCTGATCTTGGGTGAAAAGCCCCTCTTTTCCTACCAAAGCCGCAGCCGCCGTCCGCCGCGGGATCCTGTCAACGCCCTGCTCTCCTTTGTCTACAGTCTGCTGTCGCACGACTGCGCCTCCGCACTGGAGAGCGTGGGGCTGGATTCCTACGTGGGCTTTCTCCACCGGGATCGCCCCGGCCGGGCCTCTCTGGCCCTGGATCTGATGGAGGAGCTGCGCCCCTGTATGGCCGACCGGTTCGTTTTAACCCTGATAAACAACCGAATAGTGGGGCGGCAGGACTTTGACTTTCTGGAGAATGGGGCGGTCTTTTTGAGTGACTCCGGCCGCAGAGCCGTTCTGAAGCGCTGGCAGGAGCGGAAAAAGGAGTCTCTAACCCACCCCTATCTCCAGGAAAAGCTCTCTTGGGGACTGGTTCCCTATCTCCAGGCGCTGCTTCTGGCCCGCTGCCTCCGCGGCGATCTGGACGCCTATCCGCCCTTTTTGTGGAAGTGAGGCCATTATGCTGGTTTTGATTACCTACGATGTCAATACAGCGGATGCCGCCGGGCGCAAACGCCTGCGGCAGATCGCCAGGCAGTGCGTCAACTACGGCCAGCGGGTTCAGAACTCCGTCTTTGAGTGTAAGCTGGAGCCAGCCCAGTATAAACTCCTTCAGGCCAAGCTGTGCGCAATCATGGATCCCGAACGGGACAGCCTCCGCTTTTATTCCCTGGGAAATCGCTATGAGCAGAAGATCGAACACTTTGGCTGTAAGCAGACCTACCTTCCAGACGAACCTTTGATTTTGTAGCGTGCGAAGTCCAAGAGGACACGCCTTCTCCGGCCGGTTCGCACCCAAAAAGCATAAAGGAAAGCTTCATGGAGCATAGGCGCGTTTGTTTTCGTATGCTCAGCCTTCTTCCCCTTGTGCAAATAAGCAAATTGAGCCAAGCAAACTCTCTGCTCTTTGGTAAAGTTTGCTGTCGCACCCCTCGCGGGGTGCGTGGATTGAAATACGTGGGATATGGCACAGCGTGTCAAGCCGCTGCTGTCGCACCCCTCGCGGGGGGCGTGGATTGAAATCGCGGCTCAGTTGAAATCCCGTTGTCGGAGGTAGAGTCGCACCCCTCGCGGGGTGCGTGGATTGAAATTCATCAAGAACTTTTACCAAAAACTTGATAAGCCGTCGCACCCCTCGCGGGGTGCGTGGATTGAAATTACATACACCCCGTCCCGGTATTGGTAGCACTCCCCGTCGCACCCCTCGCGGGGTGCGTGGATTGAAATTTTGCTATATTGTCTCCCCTGGATATGCCGGTGAGTCGCACCCCTCGCGGGGTGCGTGGATTGAAATACCTGCTCCAGCTCGGCCTCTTGCTCTTGTAATAGTCGCACCCCTCGCGGGGTGCGTGGATTGAAATTTTTTCTATGGCTTCCAGGTCTGCCCCCGCGTACTGTCGCACCCCTCGCGGGGTGCGTGGATTGAAATCGCCACCCCTCATTGGTGCAGACATACCGTCGCGTCGCACCCCTCGCGGGGTGCGTGGATTGAAATGGAACGCAGGCCGAGCGAGTACACACCAATAAGGAGTCGCACCCCTCGCGGGGTGCGTGGATTGAAATCTCGAAGTCATGGAGCAGATCCACATGTCTGATGAGTCGCACCCCTCGCGGGGTGCGTGGATTGAAATAGCTTATCGTTTATGTTCAAGCAGTCACCCCCATGTCGCACCCCTCGCGGGGTGCGTGGATTGAAATTCCGATTGCCCATAGATATTGTGCATACACGCTGTCGTCGCACCCCTCGCGGGGTGCGTGGATTGAAATAGGTGCTTGTAGTAGCCGGAGCGGAGGGCAAGCTGTCGCACCCCTCGCGGGGTGCGTGGATTGAAATAATCCATGCGCGACGAGCTACCTTGATTCTGGCAGTCGCACCCCTCGCGGGGTGCGTGGATTGAAATTACCCACATGCCACCATCGTTGCGTGGGGCAAAGTCGCACCCCTCGCGGGGTGCGTGGATTGAAATATCAAAGTGAAAACAGAAAGGGGGACGCCGGACAGTCGCACCCCTCGCGGGGTGCGTGGATTGAAATGATGTCGACAACCCCGAGCTGATGGCTGCTATCGTCGCACCCCTCGCGGGGTGCGTGGATTGAAATAGTGAGAAATACGACATCACCAAGCATCCCCGGTATAAGTCGCACCCCTCACGGGGTGCGTGGGTTGAAATCAGCGGCTGGACCGCGGCCACATGGAGTATGTCTGTCGCACCCCTCGCGGGTGCGTGGATTGAACTGTCTTACAGGGGCGCCTGGTCAGTTTGCAGGAGACGCCGCATAGGGGCGCGGGTCGATTCAAATTTTCACCCCGCGCCCCTGCTGTTTGCGTTTCTTTTCGTTGACTGGTATAGTAGGGAATGATATAATAGGATGATTATGACAAAAACTATGGTGGGAAGATCATATTATGTGGATTTCAAGTGACTGGAAGGACTATGAGCTGCTGGACTGCGGCGGCGGCGAGCGTCTGGAGCGCTGGGGCAAGTATCTGTTGGTGCGGCCCGATCCTCAGGCCATCTGGCGTCCGGAGGGGCGGCATCCCGGATGGCGGAGGCACGACGCCCGGTACCAGCGCGCCTCCACCGGAGGGGGCCAGTGGGTCAAGAAGGAACTGCCCCAGCGCTGGACATTGGGTTACAAGGGGCTGACCCTCAACATCAAGCCTATGAACTTCAAGCACACCGGCGTCTTTCCGGAGCAGGCGGCCAACTGGGATTTCGCCATGGAGCGCATCCGTTCCGCCGGGCGGCCCATCCGGGTGCTCAACCTCTTTGCCTACACCGGCGCGGCCTCGGTGGCCTGCGCGGCGGCGGGAGCCGCCGTGTGCCACGTGGACGCGGCCAAGGGCATGGTGAGCTGGGCGCGGGAGAACGCGGCCTCCTCCGGCCTGTCCGACGCGCCCATCCGCTGGATCGTGGACGACTGCGCCAAGTTCGTGGAGCGGGAGATCCGCCGGGGCCGCCGGTACGATGCAGTCATCATGGACCCCCCCTCCTACGGCCGGGGTCCCTCCGGCGAGATCTGGAAGCTGGAGGAGAACCTCTTCCCTTTTGTGGAACTGGTAGCCGGGGTGCTCTCGGACGAACCCCTGTTTTTCCTCATTAACTCCTATACTACGGGGCTAGCCCCCTCGGTACTGACCTACCTGCTGGAGACTCTGGTAGCCCGCCGGTACGGCGGGGGGCCCGCAAGGCAGCGGCCGGGTGGACTT